>Ga0316204_10000176_pt1 | contig 265997 bp, 223 predicted proteins | sample 6monrhotite_MG_2_FD_205661 | JGI IMG/M metagenome (GOLD analysis project Ga0316204, IMG submission 205661) | Microbial mat bacterial communities from mineral coupon in-situ incubated in ocean water Damariscotta River, Maine, United States -... | ecosystem: Environmental > Aquatic > Marine >... | reverse complement strand
CGAGCCTCGTTGTCCCGAGCCTCGTTGTCCCGAGCCTCGTTGTCCCGAGCCTCGTTGTCCCGAGCCTCGTTGTCCCGAGCCTCGTTGTCCCGAGCCTCGTTGTCCCGAGCCTCGTTGTCCCGAGCCTCGTTGTCCCGAGCCTCGTTGTCCCGAGCCTGCGCTCCCGCACAGTACAGAAGGTCGTTTCTCAGGCCTGCGTGAAGGAGCTGCGCTGCGCAACGCCTAGAAGGTATCGCAGTAATCAGGGTCGTCGACCCAATCGCAGTACCACTCACAATCAGGATCGTCCGGCTCATCGTCGCACCAGGGGATGCACTCTGGGGCCGCTGGAGCTTCATCGCAAAAGGGTGCCTCGCCGCATTGATCCAGGTTTGGATCTTCTTCACACGGGTCGACGATGTCGCCGCCAAAATCAATGTCGTCCCACTCGCCTTCGCCCGGCAAATTCTCAAAGTCAGTTCCGGGGCTTGGGTGATCCTCCACAGGGCCAAACTCGCAGTCCAGTTCCTCTCCATCGAGCTCCCCGTAGTAGCTTAGGTTTTCATCGATGATTGCCGCCGCATCGAAAACTTCGCCGCCCGACGAGTCCCAGCAGTTCGTGAAAATCTCGTCGACCAGCCCGTACTGCTCATCCTGCCATTCGACATGATGATCGTAGCGCCCACCGTCTTCTCCCCACCGGACATAGACCGTCGCGGACTCATCGTGAACGTCGTAGAGGTACTCAAGGGCACCTTGGGTGGCGTCGAAAATCCAATAGGTCGTGCGCGAGGTTTCGAGTTCTTCGCCAATGCCGCCAACCTCGTCAAAATCGTACCAAACCTCGCGAACCCCGGACTCCAAGGGCTGTGCTGAAATACGAATCTCGCCAGTTGCGTCTAGGCCGTCAATGACATCCGTGGCGGCGTCGAGGTCAACAAAGAGTTCGAAGTCGGTCTTCACATCATCGCCGTCGAGTTCGACGTTGCCATAGACAACGGTCGTGCCGTCGCTCGCTGCAAAGTCGCTTGGGCCAATACGCAGCTCAACCGCATAGTTTTGCGCATCGATGGCAGTGACGATGAGAAGCTCATCGAGGCTCGGATCGTCGTCGCTAGTGCCCCGCCAAATGTGAAGGTTCTCTTCTACAACGTCGGGCTCGGTGGATGCCAACTCCTCAAAGTTCTGGAAGAGGGATTCGATGCTGAAGTTTATGTCAGCTACGTATTCTTCTGATTCCAAAAGCGCTGGCGACACTGACTCGAGTGCCTGCTGCGTACTGCCAACGCCAGGTGCATGTGGCGTTGGTGTGTTGGACACAAAGCGCCGCGCTTCTCGGCCCATTTGAATGCGTACCGAATCGCGAGAGGGGACGGCCGAGCGAAACTTGATGTCGCCGCAATTGCCCGATGGACAGGGAATGGTTGGATCGATGTCTTTCGTGGAGTCGTTGCCGGTGCTCTCGCCTCCGCAGGCGGTTGCAAGACAGAGGAAGGATGGGGCTGCTGAATAGAGTAGGGGACGCATAAGGGGGCTCCGCGACGAGATCCTCAAGCCACGCTCCGGCGGAGCGTTGAAAGCTTGAGGATGGGGAGATGTGGTCTCGTCGTTCGCCGGGTTGACGCCAAGCCTTCGAATCGGTCGCAAAGAAAGTCGAAATTGTTTTGCTCGGCGCGCCGCGACCGGTGGAGCTGTGCGCGCCGCGACCGGTGGAGCTGTGCGCGCCGCGACCACCATCCTCGTCTTTAAACAGTCGCGCTGGTGGAGCTGAGCGCGCCGCGACTGAGCTGAGCGCGCCGCGACTGAGCTGAGCGCGCCGCGACCGGTGGAGCGGTCTCACGAGAAAACTCGCCGTGCCGCCGTTCCAACCGTGACGCGTTGCTCGCCAGCCTGCTTGCTAGCTTCGCGCCGCGGCCAGCATTGCCTTGGCGTGAGCCCTGGCTTGGGCGGATACTTTTACGCCACCTACCATCCTGGCCGTTTCCGCAAGCCTCTGCTTGTCGGTTAGGCGCTTCACGCAGGTCTCGGTACGGCCCCCGGCTTCGCTCTTGCTCACGTGGAAGTGCACATCGGCAAAGGCGGCAATTTGCGGCAGGTGGGTCACACACAACACCTGGCGCTCGTTGGCGACCTGTCGAATCTGCTCGCCCACGACCTCGGCAATTCCACCACCGATGCCCGTATCGACTTCATCGAATACGTAGGAGCTAACGGTGTCGGCCCGTCGCAAGACGAGTTTGAGTGCGAGCATGATCCGCGAGAGTTCGCCGCCGGATGCAACTCGAGAGAGCGGCTTCGCGGTCTCGCCCGTGTTTGCCGCCAGAAGGAGTTCGACTCGGTCGTTCCCCTCTGGCCCCAATTCACTGGTTTCGAAGTGGCAGATAAGAGTGGCCGACGGCATACCGAGATCTGCCAGGGCAGGGCTGACGGCACCTTCGAGCGTGCCCGCTGCCTTCTTGCGACGCTTGCGCAAGGTTGTGGCGACCTTCTTGGCTGCCTTCTCCGCACTCGCCGCGGCCTTCTGCAAATCGCTCAGACGCTCGTCGTGCGAGTCGAGGTCGTGAAGCTCGCTTTCGAGCTGGGCCACCTTGGCGACCAACGCATCGAGGGTGCAGGCGTGTTTGCGGGTGAGTCGGCGAATTAGGTCAAGCCTATCGTCGATTGCGGCGAGCCTAGCCGGATCCGCATCGAGGTTGCCTACGTAGTGCTGGATCGATCGAGCTGCTTCTTCGGCCAAGGTCCTCGCCTCGCCAACGAGTTGACAACAATCGGCCAACGAGTCGTCCAGCCCAACGCTGCTCTCGAGTGTTCTCGCGGCAATATTGAGTCGATCAACCGCAGAGCCATCAGCCCCATAGAGTTGTGATTCGACCTCGGCAGCTGCTGCGTGCAGTTTGTCGACGCTGGCCAGCACAGCGCGCTCCTTTTCGAGTTCCGCGTCCTCGCCCGCGACAAGTTCGGCCTCCCGAAGCTCTTCGAGTTGAAAACGCAAATAATCGAGCCGTTCGCCGCGGTCGGATTCGTCGCTCTCAAGATCTCGCAGTGCTCGGCGGGCATCTGAGAACTTCTCGTAGGCCTCGAGCATTTGCGCGAGCGGCTTTGCGTTGTCCGCAAAGGAGTCGAGAATCGACCGATGACGCTTGGGATCCACAAGGCCCTGATGCTGATGCTGCCCGCTGAGATCGACGAGATAGCCGCCCATTTCTGCCAAGCGGCTGGCGGTTGTGAGCGCGCCATTAATGTATGTGCGAGAACGCCCGCCTTTGTGAATGACACGCCGAACCAGCAGTTCGTCTTCGCACTCTTCACCGAGCGGCAGTCCGCCCTCGGCCAGGATTTGCCGAATCGGGTTTCGAATCCAATCGGTGACTTCGAAGATGGCTTCGACAACCGCTTGCTCCGCGCCGGCCCTGGGGATGTCGGCACTGGCGCGTCCACCGCGCAGCAGATTCACCGCCTCGACAATGAGGGACTTTCCCGCTCCGGTTTCGCCGGTTAGGGCATTAAAGCCGTGACCAAACTCGATGGAGACATCGGAGAGGATCGCGAAGTTAGTGACTCGAAGGTGCCTTAGCATAGGTAAATCTCTTAGGTGTGTTCTCTAGGTACGGTGGTTGTTATCCAACAGGCCCCACTCCCCAGTGGAGCTTGGCGCGCAGGATGTTGAAGTAATCGGAATCGGAGGTGTAGATGACAGCAGGCGCTTCGGATGTCGTGATCACGACTCGGTCGCCGGTATGAAAGGTGTGGCCCCATTGCCCATCAATGGTGAGCACGACGCCTTTGGACTCGCCGGACATCGAGATGACAACCTCCCCGTCGCCGGGAACAACGAGTGGGCGGTTGGTGAGGCCTTGGGCGCAAATTGGCGTGATCGCAAGCGAGTGCAAACCCGGGTACATGATCGGCCCGCCCGCGGCGAGGTTGTAGGCCGTTGAGCCCGTGGGCGTGCACACCACAAGACCGTCCGCGCGATACGAGTTGATGAACTCGCCATCGAGGTGGGCCTGCAACTCAACCAGTCGCGCCATGGCTCCCTGACTAATCACCACATCGTTGAGAGCGGAGAGAATGACTGGATCCCCAACAAGCGGCATATAGGAAACCTTGAGTCTCATGCGCTCGACCGTCGTGAGGTTGCCCTTCGCCGCTGCGTCCAAACTCTCGATCGCGTCGATTGGCTCGAAGGGGCTCAGGAAGCCCAAGCGCCCTAGGTTGATGCCCAGGAGCGGAATTGGACGCAGGGGATCGGCCTTGGCAACTGCAGCGCTGGCTCTGAGCATCGTGCCATCGCCTCCGAGGACGACGCACATATCGACGGCATCTCCGAAGTTTGCTTCGGGAACCAAGACAGCGCCTGGCGGGTTTACCCGATCTTCAGACACCACGATGGTTTCGTGACCTTGCTCGTGGGCCCAGGTGGCCACCGTGTTGAGCAAATTCCGGGCATCGTTGTTTTGGCCGGGTTTGAGGATGAATCCAATTCGCATCAGTTGCTTCGCATTCGTTGAACCGTGTTTCCAAGGTGGGTGGTAGTACTGAACACTTGTATCATTCCTAGCAAGAGGGTGTGACTTTCGGGACTAAGAACCATCATCTTCTGTGGCAACAACCCAGATTTCGTCGTCGCTCTCGTCGCCGCGGGTATCCCGAATCTCAACAACCAGCCGAACATTTTGGCCATAGATCTCGGGAATCAAATTCTCATCCGCAATCAAACCATCGTCCAGCTGCAAAATCCGCCCGGACGGCATCTCATCCCATCCATCCGCGCCATCTCGATAGCCAAGTCGGTAGGGGGCGGCCATGTTGTCGACGCGGCTGCCATCTTCCAAATAGATCGAAAACCGTGTCTGTGGGTTTCCAAGGGCATTGGGGGCAGAGGGGTCGCCGGGCAGGAGATTCTGAATCCGCGCGTTAATAACGAAGTGATACCCGCCCTGAACACCAGCGATGATGCCCAAATCCTGTCCTTCGGTGATCGTCTCAAAGTCCAAAGCCCCGGTCCCAATTTCGATCACAGCCGGGCCACTGGGTGGATCTTCACCGCAACCGCCAAGTGTGGAACAACTTATAAGAAGCAAGAGGGGAAGTGATGTCTGGAGGACTTGCACGGGATTGCCCGCCAGTGTAGATCAGCCGGGCTGGTCACGCATTGGGTCCGAGTAATAGGTCACAGTGGGTCCCGACATCGCCAGTGGCGGTTCATCTGGCCTTGACATCGTCAGGGGCTTCCTATAAACGTTCCGCCTCGCCAACTTGGTGGCCCTTTTTTGGGCAACGAAAGAAACTCTAAGTAAATGCCTCAGCGTCAAAAATCTACCTGGCTTACGAAAGAAGCTGCTCTCGCTCAACGCGAATGGCACGTCCTCGACATGGACGGCGTCGTTCTTGGCCGAGCTGCTTCAAAAATCGCTTCCCTTCTTCGCGGAAAGCACAAGCCCACCTTCACTCCCAACACCGATTGCGGCGACTTCGTCATCGTGCTCAACGCTGGCCGAGCGAAGCTCACGGGCAACAAGCTCAAGCAAAAGATGTATCGGCACCACACGCTCTACATCGGTCACCTTCGCGAGCGCACAGCCGAGAAGATGATTGCAGAGAAGCCTGAAGAGGTTATCCGCCGAGCAGTTTGGGGCATGCTTCCCTCTGGCGCCCTCGGACGTCAGATGATGAAGAAACTCAAGATCTACAGCGGATCCACCCACGAGCACGAGGCCCAGAAGCCCCGTGAACTCACCATCCAAGCCTAAGAATTTTCATGTCTGATCAAAAAACGTATGCCACTGGTCGCCGTAAGACGGCAGTCGCTCGCGTCTGGATTACTCCAGGCACGGGTAGCTTCACCATCAACCGCCGTGACGACGAGAACTACTTTGCTCGCGCCACGTCTCGCATGGTAATTCGCCAGCCGTTCGAAGAGCTTGAATTGCTCGGCGACTACGACGTCATCTGCACCGTTAAAGGTGGCGGAATGTCTTCGCAAGCCGGCGCAATCCGCCACGGCATCACACGCGCACTTCTTAAGAACGACCCTGAGTCACGCACCAAGCTCAAAGCAGCTGGCTACGTCACTCGAGATGATCGTAAGAAAGAGCGTAAGAAGCCGGGCCTCAAGGGCGCACGCGCACGCTTCCAGTTCTCCAAGCGTTAAACCGCTTTCTGGACGAGAGCTCTCCAAACGAGAGTTCTCCGAACGACGGTGGCAGTGTCACCATCTATGTCGCGATCTACATCACTGCTACCAACCGCAATTGTCGGGGCTTCGGGCTATACAGGCGCCGAACTGCTCCGACTTTTGCTATTGCACCCCCGCATCGAGATCGCATCGATTTCTGCGGGGCGAGCCGCTGGCAGTAGCCTCGCTGAGGTCTACCCGCAGTTTCGTGACCGGCTCTCGCTGCCGATCGACGCCTTTGACGCCGAGGCCATAGCCGCCAAAGCCGAAGTGGCGTTCGTGGCTTTGCCTCACGCCCAATCGGCAATGGTCGTGGACAAACTACGCGAGCAAGGGCTCCAAGTTATCGACCTCAGTGCAGACTTTCGCCTGCGCGATGTCGCTGTTTACGACGAATGGTATGGCGCTGACGATGCAACGCATCCGGCGCCGCATCGAATGCCCGAAGCGGTATACGGGCTGCCAGAACTTTACCGAGACGATATCGCCAAGGCATCGTTGGTCGCAGCTCCCGGTTGCTATCCAACCTCGGCGATTCTGGCGATCGCACCACTTTTGAAGGCCGGTTTGGTTTCTCCCAAGCGATTGGTCGTCGATGCCAAGAGCGGGGTGAGCGGAGCGGGTCGCAACCCGAGTCGCGTTGCGCACTTTCCCGAGGTTGGCGAAGGTGTGCGGGCGTACAAGGTCGCGGGCACCCATCGGCACACGCCCGAGATGGAACAAGAGCTAGAAGCACTCACAGGAACGGCTGTGCGGCTCACGTTCACGCCCCACCTGGTTCCTATGTCGAGGGGAATTCTAAGCTGCGTCTACAGCGAGCCCTTGCCCGGAATGGATGCAGCGGCTCTCCAAACAGCGCTCGAAGATTTCTATCGAGATGAGCCATTCGTCTCGGTACTCGGCCAAGACGCTCTGCCGGATACCTCGTTTGTGCGTGGCTCCAATCGGGTTCATGTGGCCGTTCGCTACGATGCTCGAGCGGAGCGTGTCGTGAGTATCGCTGCCATCGACAACCTCTGCAAAGGCTCCTCGGGGCAGGCCCTCCAGTGCCTCAACCTCATGCGAGGCTGGGACGAGGACTTGGGCCTGCAAGCCGTAGCAGCGTTCCCCTAGCGCACTGGCCCCAAGCTAGCGAGGCCGACGACCAGCGCGGCTCGGAGCCGATGGACGCGGTGCGGAACGAGCTGGCGGTGCGGAACGAGCTGGTGGTGCCGAACGAGTTGGTGGTGCCGAACGAGTTGGTTTCGACCGAGCGGGCGGTGCCGAACGAGCCGGTGGTGCCGAACGAGTTGGTTTCGACCGAGCTGGCGGTGCCGATCGGCTTGGTGCTGGCCGGGCCCGACCCGCAGGTGGCGCGCTTGGCCGTGGACTTGAGGACTTGGGCGGCGTCGGGCGGGCGCGAGGCGGAGCTACTGGGCCTGCGGTCGGCGCTGTGGGGCGAACCGTTGGACGTGTGGGCCTGTGAATCACGGGCGGCCTTGGACGATTAACCGGACCCGCAGCGGGTGCTGTCGGCTTCGCAGGGCCCGCTCCTGTGGGATTGCGGCTCGGTGGGGCAACGACCAGGTCAACCACCGGTGCTGAGCCTCGAGGGTCTCGAAACGGTGGGCGAGGACCGACGCCCCGATCGGCTGGCACGACCTCATTGCGGCCCCGGCCAACGCGAGCTGGCACAACCTCATTACGGCGGCTCGGCCCCCGGTGATCTCGGTTTGGCGCGATCGTCCGATGATCTCGGACGGTTTCTGGAGGCAAATTGTGATCGTTCCATCCGCTGGGCCTCCGTGTTCCGTAGTCGCCGTGGACGACAACCACCTGCATGGTGCGGCCGTAATTCACGTCTGGGGGCCATGGCATCGCTACAGGCAGCAAGGCGGTCGCCTCAGGCGTGTAGACGCAGTAGTCATCGCGCCCGCCATCTTCGGGGCCCACGTGGCTAATACTGCCTCCTGGGGGCATCCACTGCTGGCTCAGCCAGACCCAGTCCTCGTTATTCCAGTACCAGCAGCCCTCAAGCCACTGCCAACCGGGGCCGGGGGAGGTTGCCAACATATTGATTTGGCCGGGCGCACCGTTTTGTGATTGGAGCTGGGCTGGGGGGGCATGGCGAACGCCGGGCGTGTGATCGCACGGCGCCTGGCGATAGCAGGAAGCAAGGGGAAGCAAGGAGGCGAGGAGCATGGCTTGGTTGAATTTCATGTCGACCCGATCGATAGTGCCCGGTGTGAGCGCATTGGTGTCCCGAAAGATCGTCGTCTGCGTCCGAAAGATCACCGGGCTGCCCCTAAGTTCTAACGTGAGTTGGAGGTAGTCGTGTCGAAAAAGGCAGCATCCCCAAGCCAGCTCATGGAACTCTTCTTCGCGGTCGCCGACGAACTGGGCTTTCAATCTGACCATGACATTGCGGCGTTAGCCGACGTTGGGCCCGAGAGTGTCGGAAATTGGCGCACGGGCACCGTGAGGGAGTTTAAGAAGCAGAAATTCCAAGCGGCGCTCGCCACGCTTCGGGTGCAGTTGCAGGCGTTGAGTGCCCAGGCGGGCTTGGGACTCGATCATGATTTGGGGCTCAGCCCACTCGAAATCGAGCACGGCTCAAGCCCATCCGATTTGCATCGGCAGTTTCGCGATCAAGTGGGATACGACTACCTAGGCCACCGATTTCTCTACTTTGAGCCGCAGGGGGCCTTGGCTTGGGAGCGGCTCATCAAGGTCGGCTACGAGCAAGAATCGTGGCTCAGCGGGGTGGAAGAGTGCTGCGAACGGTTCCTGAGTACAACGCGCGACTCTGGCGGCGGCGCCAAGGGTCCGCTTGCGAACCTGATTGGCCTGGGGCGGCGCGAGCGTGCTCGCAGCCTGGAAGTGATTAGTCTGGGGCCGGGCGAGGGCGGCAAGGAAGCGAGGATTCTTCAGCACATCGTCAAGGCATTGGATGGCAATCGGAGTCGTGCTCGTCACCTTAGCTATGTGCCGGTGGATGTCTCCATTGCGCTTCTGCTCAAAGCGGCGCGTGTTGCGAGGGACCTCTTTGCAAATCAGAGCGGCGGCCTCTCTCGCGCTCGTCTCTCGGTCTTGCCGGTGTGCGCAGACTTCGAAGAGGGGAACTTGGCCTTTGCCTCGCGTTTGCGCGGCGACTCAGCGAATCCTGGAGATGACCGCCGATTGGTATTGTTCTTGGGGAATGTTCTGGGGAACGTGCGCGACGAAGAAATGTTCGTCAAACAGAAGCTAGGCAAACTTGTGCGACCCGGAGATGCACTTTGGGTTGAAGTTGGCTTGCGCGCCCCACGCCCCGAAGACGATCCGCTCTTCGAACTCACAGTCCCAGATCGAGAGGAAACCGCTGGGCAAGCGAATCGGCGACTCCTGCTAGAAGGCCCGTACCGCCGATATCTAGTGGCATCGGGGCGTGCCGCCGGCGATCTCGATCTGCGAATCCGAGTGCGCGAGCAAGATGGCAGCTCACGCGTGCCGGGCTCCTACAATTTTTGTCACGACCTGCTCATCCGCGACGAAGGACGCTCGGTAACCATGCTCTACAGTCGTCGATACGACTTGGTCCAGCTCGGCACGTGGTTTGAGGGAATGGGGTACACCGTAGAGGGAATCCACCGCTCCAAAGATTCGCAGGGCCGAAGTCGCGTTGGGCACCTCCTGCTGCGTCGCGCTGGTACCCCGTGAGCGTGGAAACTCCTCGTCGAAGTCCCCGCAAGACGCTCTTGCTAAAACTGCTGGTTGCGTTGGTGCTGCCCACTGTTGGCGTGTTCTCGCTGTTTGCGTATTTCGCCTACGAGCTGCAGCGCGAAGACCTCGAAGCCGAACTCGGTCGTCGGCTTCAGGCGGTTGCGAGTGCGGCTGCGACCCAGCTTCGCGGCAAGTATCTTGAAGAGCTCGCCGCCGGTGACGAGGCCGACAATCTCTATTACGAGGGAGGGATGCGCCGCCTAGAGCAGATGCGTACGGCCACAGGGGTCGAGCGACTTTACGTTTTCGACCGAGAGTTTCACACCCGGCTCGACACCGGTGGCGCTCCTATCGGTGCTACGCAGTTTCAAGCGGAGCTCGATCGAGGGGAGGTCGCAAGTGTGTTTGAAGGGGCCACCTCCGCAACCTCGCTGCTGTTCGAGGGGGCGAATGGGCGCTTCTACAAAGCCGGGTACGCGCCGGTATTCATGAACTCTGATGATCCACGTGTTGCGTTGGCAATTGGCGCTGATGCTCCCGCTGAGTTTTTCGATCGATTGGATCAGCTAAGAAAAACACTAATTCTCTATGGTGCCCTTTTGGTTCTTGTCGTTGCCTGCGTCGCGATCGTTGTCGGCGTTCGCATCACTCGTCCCGTCCGTCTGCTGGCGGAAGAAGCTGAGAGAATTGGTGGCGGCGATTTGGAACATCCGATTCGCGTGACGTCGAGGGACGAGATTGGCTTCCTGGCAACCACCATGGAGACGATGCGTTCCGACTTGCGAACGCGGGATGAACGCATGCAGCTCATGCTTGCCGGAATCGCTCACGAAGTGCGCAACCCACTTGCCGGTATCGAGCTCTTTAGTGGGATTCTTCGTGAGGACCTTGAAGACGACGACGAAAAACTCTCGCACTTGCGCCGCATCGACAAAGAGATTTCGTATCTCAAAGTCGTGGTCGAGGACTTTCTCGAGTACGCCAGACGCCCCGACCTGCAACTGGAGCACGTCGATATGGAAGCGCTGGTTCTCGAGGTGGCGGATCTGGAGGCAGGACTATTGGCTTCGGCAAATCTCGAACTCGCGCTCGATCTCAAACCGATTCACTGCCTCGGCGATTCGCTCCAATTGCGGCGAGCGATTCTCAACCTTATGCAGAATGCCATCCAGGCAGGCGAAGGTTCTGACGGGCCGGTTGGCGTCACAATTACCCAAGAGGGCGATATGGCGGCCATCGCGATTCACAACCAGGGACCTCCAATCCCAGAGGATGCCCGTGAACACCTATTTGAGCCCTTCTTCACAACCAAGCAAAAGGGCACCGGCCTGGGATTGGCGTTTGTGAGCGAGATTGCCAAAGATCATGGCGGTACCATCACGTGCACCTCGGATGCAGAGGCGGGCACCTGCTTCACCGTCACCTTGCCCGTCGCACCAAAACAGCCAGCAAAGACCTCTCAGCCAGATACGAGTTCCTCATGAGTTCAAGCATTCTCATTATCGATGACAACGAGACCATCCGCGAAGGATTGGCACACACCGTAAAGCGCATGGGGCATGTTCCGCTCAAGGCATCGAGCGGTGCCGGTGGCATCGAACTGTTTCAACAAAACCCGGGCATCGCCTTTGTGATTTCTGATCTGAAGATGGATGGCATGGATGGCGTTGCGGTTTTGCAGAAGATCAAAGAGCTCGATCCCGAAGTGCCCATGATGATCATCACGGGGTTTGGAACCGTCGAAACCGCCGTTGAGGCCATGAAGCTCGGCGCCTTCGATTTCCTGACGAAGCCCTTTGCACCCGAGCTTGTTCGTCTCAAAGTCGATAGGGCTCTTGAATTGCGCGCAGCCCACAACGAGAAACACCGCTTGGCCGCTCACAACGAGTACCTTCAGAGCGAAGAGAAGGGGCAGTTTGCGGACCTTGTGGGTGGTTCTGACATCATGAAGAAGGTCTTTAGGACCATTGAGAAGGTCGCAAAGACGGATTCCTCGGTGTTTGTCTGGGGCGAGAGCGGCACCGGCAAAGAGCTCGTGGCTCGCGCGATTCACAATCACAGCAAGCGCAAAGACGGGCCATTTATCAAAGTGAATTGCGCCGCCCTTACCGAGACCCTTCTTGAAAGTGAGCTCTTTGGCCACGAAAAGGGGGCATTCACCGGGGCCATCAAAACCAAGATGGGGCGCTTTGAACTTGCGGATGGGGGAACACTCTTCCTCGACGAAATCGGCGACATCCCGATGAGCATGCAGGTGAAACTCTTACGAGCCTTGCAGGAACAAGAGTTTGAACGCGTTGGCGGCGAGCACTCGATTAAGGTTGATGTGCGAATCGTTTCGGCAACCAACAAAGACCTCGATAACGAGGTTGCGTCGGGGCGCTTTCGCGAAGACCTGTATTATCGTCTGCACATTATTCCGATGACGTTACCCGCCTTGCGCGAGCGTCGAGATGATATCGGGCTCTTGGTTTCGCACTTCATTGAGAAACTTGCGCCTAAGACAAATCCCGATGTGCGAGCGATTGCTGACGACGCCCTTGGACGCTTCATGGCCTACGCATGGCCCGGCAATGTGCGCGAGCTGGAAAACATGGTGGAGCAAAGCCTCGTCTTTGCCGAAGGTTCGGAGATCGGCGTTGAGGCGCTGCCTGCGCAGCTCCAAGGTCGTGGCGATGAGGACCGCCTCGAGGTACCCAAAGAGATGAGCTTGCCCGACATCCTCGAAGACCTCGAGCGCCAACTCATTCTCAAAGCGTACGAGAAGGCCAAGGGGGTCAAAACTGAGACCGCCCGCCTACTCGGCATCAAAACCTCCGCCCTCTACTACAAGCTCGAAAAGTACGAAATCGTTTAGGAGGGCCTGCGCGCCTCAGAAATCTGAGTCAACTCAAGGATCTGGGTGGGGCAGTGCACACGATTTCAGGGCCTTGGGTCTGGCATGACACCTGCTCATATAATGCTTCAGACAAAGGGTGCATTTCACCGATAGAAACCCTGTCTACCTAACAAAGACGCTGCCTAAGTACACAAACCAGACAACGACATGCCCGCCATCCTCATCCACTGCTTCGCCGCGTTTCAGCTTATGGCTGCTCCTGGCGCTGCAACCGACTCGGCCCAGAAGGTCGTTCGGGTCGCACAGGCTTCGCCGCAGTCGAGTGGACTTACGGCAGCGGGACGGCACAGCAATGGCGCGGCAGCCCGGCTGGCTTCAGCACAAAAGCGCGAAGCGAGCTTGGTTCGGCAAATGGCTGATCTTCGTCGCACGTACAACAAGCAACTCGGTGAAGTCGATAAACTCAAGAAGTCGCGAGCGAGCTGGCGTCGAGATCGCAAACTGCGCGAGCAGAAAGCGCGCTCGCAAAAAACTGCTCTGGCACTAAAATCCGCCGACGCACAATTGCGAGCGCAGCGGGTGTTGGTAACGCGGGAGCGCAAAGCCACGGCACGAGCGGTGGAACGTGAACTCGCGTTGTCGCCGAGTGTTGTGCGCAAGCGCTTCCTTGCTGGGGTTCTCAAGAATGCCCGTCGCGGGTTGACGGCAAAACCTAAGAAGATTTCTATGCCGGACCTTGAGTTCGACGCATTTGCCGACCCGGAAGAACTCATGGAGCAGATTGCGCTCATCGAACGAGCTGAGGCAAAGCTCGCACAAGAAGAGGTTTCACTTGAGCGGCGCGAGAGCCACTACAGTCACATGGCGGCTCTTCGCAGCAAGCGCGACCGTGCCGAAGAATTGGTGGCCTTTGACAACGACAACGTGCGCCGTTCCACGGGCCGTACCGGAAACGGGAATTCGCGACAAGCCGGAGATGACCAGGCCTCGGGAGATGCGAGTGGTGGAGGCGGAGCGTTGAACGAAGCACCAGGCGCGCCCCCTGAGGCTGGCAATGAATCGGGGCCAAGCTTTGAAGCCAGCTCCGTGGTGCTATCCGATGTTGTCGATTCGGGGACACAGGACGCTCTACGGCGCGCACACCGCTCCAGCAGTCCGCGAACCAAGGCCGAGGCTGCCAAGCGTGCTCATGGGCAGGTGCAAGAGCGGCTGAAGCGCTTGCGAGCCAGCAAGGCCCGCATCAAAGAACACCTGCGCCGACACTCGAAGTAACGATGGCCAGGCTGCGTATGCACAGACGTATTCTCACGTGCCTCGCATCGCTGGCTGTTTTGGCGTGGGGCCTTGGGACGGCTCGCGCCGACAATGAAAGCCGGACTTGGAAACTGAGTCTGGAGAGTGGCGCTGAGTACGATAGCAATCTGCATCGCGTAGAGGTCTTGGACGGTGAAGTGGCCGGGGTGGACGCGGGACCTCTTATGCGGGCTGCGGCGCGCTACAAACTCAGCGAGCGGCCCGACAAGCGAAGCCAGCTTCGCGTCGATCTGCGGGGTGGTGGCAAGCTCTTTGCGGTTCCCGAAGGCCAGAGCGAGAATCTCGCTGTCATATTCGCTGACCTAAACTACCAACGCCGGCTGGGAACTTCGCAAGCGGTTTGGGGCGCCCGTGGGAACTACTTCGATGCGATTGATCTACGTCCCTTTGGTGATGGGATTCGCCCCACGAGTGGACGAAGCTTTCGCACGAGTGAGATAGGAACATTTCTTACTCTACCGCGAGACGCAACGCACCGACTGAGCTTGCAAGCCGGCGTGCGTGACTTTGTCTACAAACCCGATTCCGACTACAGTTGGCGCGGGCCTCTGGTTGGACTGCGCTACGCATCCACGCTTTGGATCGGAGACCCGGATAGCGAGGAAGATGCGGCATCCATCGACCTGCGCGCCTCCTACCAGGTTGGGCTGCGAAGCTACGAAGGCGCAGCATTCCGCAATGCGTGTGCTCCTGGAAACATGCCCACACCGGACTGCTTTGTCCCCACCGAGGAGAGCCGTGCCGATTTGAATCACTCGGTCATTGTTGAAGGGGTCTACACCGGCAAGCAGATCTACTCATTGCTCTACGGGGCAGAGGTCGTTGATTCCAACAGCTACGGGCAGGCCTCGCTTCGGCAGCGCGTGGAAGCGGGATTCACAAGTGCGCTGTTCGCTGATGTATTCCTAACGGCGCGCGCCATTGTTCGCCTCAATACCTTTCTGGATCCGTTGCTCTTGGCTCGTGACCTCCAAAATCAAAACTTCGTTTCGATCGAGGATGAGAATCGGAACTCGCTGAGCTTGCACTTTGCTCGCGATCTAACTCGGCACTGGGGCGCCGAAGCCCGCATGGCCGTGTACAGCAATGAATTCGCAACCCAAGAGCTGCGCTTCCGCCGCCAGACTGCCTATCTGGGCCTCCTGTACCGATTTGAGGAAGCTTCGCGCTCCAGGCTGTGATACGCACCGGCCATGCGCTGTTGCTCATGGTTGTTGATGACGTTCTGCTTGCTCACAGCTTCGGCCTGCAACAAGCCGGAGATTGAAGACTGTCGCCGCGCCTGTTGGAACTACAACAAGGTGATGGTTTGGGACAAGGTCAACCAGCAGGTGAAAGACCTGCCACCCGAAGAGGCTGCGGTAATCCGCGCGCAAAAGGAATTGGAGTTCAAAGAGATGCAGGAGCGAGCCGAGGATCCGGGCATGCTCAATTGCATCACCAATTGCCAAAACGATTCGAGCAAAGAGCAAGTCGAATGCTTGATCGAGAAGAAGACTGCGACCGCCCTCGAGAGCTGCCTGAAACTCTAGGAGGTGCGTGCGCCCTGGCATCGTTTGTGCTCTAGGGTTGGGCATGACACAGCCTAAGAAGATTCTAGTTCCCATCGACTTCTCGAACGAGCAGTCCAGGGTGCTGCATCAAGCCGAGCTATTGGCCACACAGCTGAGTGCCGAAATCGTGCTCCTGCATTGCGCTGCGCCTCTTGAGCTCTCTACGGTGGCGTTTGAGCCGGTCTATGTGCCAGCTGAGGTCATTGAGCGCTTTCGAGGCGATCACCTCGCTGCTGCGGAGCATAAGCTCGAGGCGGTGGCGGAAGGATTGCGCGCAAAGCTTGCGGTCAGTGTGTACGTGAAGGCTCGCCCTCCGGTCGACGGCATTGTTCAAATGGCGACAGAGCTCGATTGCTCGTACATCGTCATGGGCTCTCGCGGTGGCGGAATCGGCCCGTTCTTGCTGGGGAGTGTTGCCGAGCAAGTGACGCGAAAGGCCCCATGCCCGGTTGTGGTTTCCCGAGATGACGTCGACGCCACTGAGTACAAACGCGTGTTGGTTGGCGTTGATTTCTCCCCCGCGTCGGCTCCGCTTGTGGCTTTAGCGCGGGAGCTCGCCGCAGCTGATGGCGAGATTCACCTCGTTCACGGATGGCAGCCACCACACTTGGATACTGCGCACCTCTTTGGTGATACCGGCCACGAGGGATTGGTGTCGGCGCTGGGCGCTGGGCTTCAGGAACACGTCGGTTACTTGGAATCGTTCGTCGCAAAGCTGCCGGACGACTCACGCTACCGACTCCGAGTGGAAGAGGGCCGTGCCGCAACAACGTTGATTGAGCTCGCGGAGTCACTTCCCGCCGATGCCGTCTTTGTCGGAGCCCACGAGTCGAAGGGGCTTCGCGGGCTGCTCGGAACTGTGGCCGATCGTGTGCTGCGCAAAGCGAAGACAACCGTCCTTCTTACCGAGGCTGCTCGGGACAAGGCGCTACTCGGCGGCTAGCCTATCAAGCGCCAGCTCTCTGCTCCACGGGGCAGAGGGCAGCGTCTGCAGGACACCGGGGGGAGGCTTTCCTAGCCGAGTCCAAGACGCAAAAAAGCCCGCCGAGCAGCGGGCTTTTCGTATGGGGAGACGCAGCTATCGAGGGTGTCGCATTCGAGCGGTCTCTTTTGCATGCGAGCGATCGAGTTCTTTTAGGGCCGCGCGAAACACGTCGCGCACAGCAGAGTGAAAGTCTTCGTGGGTATGTGAGAGCGCCGGGTCACGGTCCGCGATGATCTCTTTGCCCGGCATTCGCAAATCGACACTCACTTTGAAGTGACCGCCTTTCGTGCCGTGGCTGGGAGCCGTAACAACGACTTTGCAGGATTGCAGCTGCGGGCAGTGACGCTCAAGCTTCTCGACTTGCTCGCGAACTAGGAGGTCGGTTGACTCCGAGGACTCCATGCCTCGGTATGTGATGTTTAGATCCGTATTCATTGTTGTACTCCTTAGTAGAGGGCCCATGCATCGCTGCGCGTTGGGGCGCTGCTCTTGTAGTGAAAGCGATGCGGAGGCACGTATTCGGGGCCGCCTGCTCCTTCTGGGACATCGATAATCTTGGGACGAGTGGTGTCCACGTACTCTCGAGTGCGAGCGACAAGCACAGGGCATTTTGCAGACCGTACGATAAACTCTGAGACCGATCCAAGTAGCATTCTCTTGACGCCGGTGCGGCCGTGGCTGCCGACCAAGATCAAGTTGGCACCAATCTCTTCGGCCAGTGCCAAGGTCTGAGGGCCCGCTTCGCCAATTCGAACATGGACGAGCATGCTCAGAGAGCCAGCATAGCCCGCTTGCTCCAACGTGCTTTCGATGCGCTTGGTCGCGAGTTCTTGTACTTCTTGTGTGTACGCAAAATCGATTTTCTCGTTCTTCTTGAGACCCAGCCCCTTGCGAGGATCGAGCGAAACCAAGAAGTGGAACTCACGAGTCGGGTCTTCGGCCGCAAGATCAAATGCGTGGCGAAGAGCGAGTTCAGCGGACTCGGAAAAGTCGTAGGCGACAAGAATTTGAGACGGATGTTTGTTCATAGCAGGGAGGTTCCTTTGGCTACCTCTCTACTCAAGATTCGCGCCAGGTTGGTTTGCGCCACAACTCTCGCACTACAGCCAGATGGCTCAGGTTCCATACGCAAAAAACGGTCTCGCGAAGGGCCCTAGCGCAGGTCTTGCGCAATTTGCATTTGCCGCTTAGGCCGCGGGCAAGTCGAGCCAGAAGACGCAGCCCTGAGGCGTGACGTTGTGCACGCCAACGCGCCCACTCATCGCTTCCACAAGGTGCTTGACGATCGACAGGCCCAGGCCGGTTCCGCCCATCTCTCGCGAGCGCCCCGGGTCCACACGAAAGAAGCGCTCGAAAACCCGGTTTGCCACCTTCTCGGGGATGCCGGGGCCGTTGTCGCGAACCTCGATACGCACTTTTGATTTTCGTGTCTCGGCGCGCATCTCGATGTCGCTGCCCTCAGGCGTGTATTTGATTGCGTTGTCGAGGTAGTTGACCAGGACTTGGAAGAATGCAGCCTCGTCCGCTTTCACGGCAAGCTCCTCATCAATGTGCAGATGTACCTTTGTCTTGCGGGCCGTGGCCTTTTCTTCCAAAGACTCCCGCACACGCCAAGCAACTCTCGCCGGGTAGATTCGACTTTTGTGAAGTGAGTAGCTTCCAGCTTCGAGTCGGCTGAGGTCGAGCAGGTCATTGATAATGAGTGTGAGTCGCCCAGCGTTGCGATTGACCGCTTCGAGGAGCTTCATGGCAAACGCCGGGTCGTCGATGGCCCCTTCGAGAAGGGTCTCGCTATTGGCACTCACCACGCTTATCGGTGTGCGCAACTCGTGGCTCACGTTGGCAACAAAGTCTCGGCGCATGCGCTCAAGTCTTCGCACGGCGGTGACATCCCTAAGCACGATTACTTGTCCGCCATCTTCCTGCTGCGTGATGCGCGCACGGATGTGCCGCGTGTGCGGACCACGTACCAAGTCAAATTCAAACGAGGTGTCCTCGCCCTTGTCAGATTCGCGAAGAAAGTCGACGAAGACGGGAACTTGCGCAACCGCTTCGATCGGGCGGCCCTGGTAGTCTTTGCCGGCCTTGAAAAGCTTGGTCGCGGCCGCATTCATAAGGGAGATATGTAGATCCGCGTCGACACGGATCACGGCGTCCTTGATGCTTTGCAGCACTTGCTCAAGCTGCGTGAGACGCTCGTTCAGTACCCGTTCCACGAGATTAGACTCCCCCCAGCACGTCTGAAACGCGGTGCGCGATTGCCGCTATCGAGGCCACTAGGGGCGCTCGCTAAACCGGTAGCCAACACCGCGCAATGTTTCGATGTACCGACCCGCGTCTCCGAGTTTTTCTCTAAGACGCTTCACGTGTGTGTCGACGGTTCGCGTCGTTTGCTCGGCGTGGATGCCCCATACTTCGGCGAGCAGGGCGTCACGAGTTTGGACTCGACCTTTGCGACTCAGGAAGCAATGCAACAAGCGAAACTCTAGGGCCGTTAGACGTATTGCTTCGCCGGAGACCGAAACCCGATGACTCTCTGGTTCGAGGCGCAGGATGCCAAAGGCGATGGCTTCTGTGGTTGCTGGATCTTGCGCATCGCTGCGACGAAGCACGGCTTGCACACGGAGCAAGAGTTCGCGAACCGAGAAGGGCTTGATGACATAGTCGTCGGCCCCAACTTCAAAGCCTACAACTCGATCGATTTCCTCGCCCTTTGCGGTGAGCATCACGACCGGAAGGTTCTGAGTGCTCTCTTCCGCGCGCAACTTGCGGCAGATTTCGGTACCCGACATGTCGGGCAACATGAGATCGAGAACCACTAGATCGGGAGGAGGGGTGGCGAAGGCAGCCTCTAGCGCCTCTGCACCATTGCTAGCAGTGGTGGTTTGATAGCCCTCTTTCTTGAAGTTGTACTCAAGGGTCAAAAGCAGATCGGGCTCGTCGTCAACGATGAGGATTCTCTTGGACATCTCTAGTACCCAAAGGCTAGCGCACCTGAGTGACAAGGGGGTTACAGAGAAGTGCCAGACCCGCGGCCTGTAAACAAAGTTGCCTTGGCTCTTCGGGGCGGAAAATCTCGCAGCGGCACTGCGCCGGATCTAGTGCTTGATTCGTTGACATTGATTCCGCTCACTCGGTTTTTCGCGAACTTCCGTCGCGAGCGAAAACCAATTCCCATGGATCAAGCACTAGCGAGCGGCGAGATGGATAGCGGGTGCGAGTGCTGCGGAGGTGACGTAGCTGCCATCGACGAGATAGCTCGATGAAAACGCAGGTGCCAGCGGGCCCCCTGTGGCGAGAACGTCTGGGCACGAAGCATCATGGGCAACGCGGATATTCGAGAATCCCTGGGGAGCGATATCGAGGATGGAAATGGCGGTGCAGGCAACGTCGTTCGCCGGCGCCAAAAGGCAGTCGGTCGCAAACTGGAAATGCAGGTGCGCTCCAGTGGAGTTGCCAGTGTTCCCAAGTTCACCGATTTTTTGTCCCGCGCGAACGATGGCGCCGACCTCTGGGCTCGCGAACGCGTCGTCGACAATTGGATTCGGGTTTAGGCTGCACTCTTGGGACCGCTCGGCCTCTGCGTGGGAATTGAGATGCATATAGGCCGAGAGAATCGGCCGGCCATCGAGGCGAAGATGTGGGTGTTCGACAATCACGTAGTTACCGGCGCCGAGTGAGCGCTCACACTCACTTTCCAAGGCGCTGCTAGCGACCACGACGCCATCCGCAACCGCAACAATGTCGGTGCCACGACCTTCGTAGGTTAGAGGGGCCGCTTCGCTATCGCGGTTTCGAGTGACAATATCGAGACTGTGTTCGTAGTCGTGATTGTCGCCGTGCTCGCCTTGGAGGATGTGTTGCGCATTGACACCGCTACCGCAGGGAAAGGGCTCGTCTGAGCGCGCAGCACTCTGTGTCACGAAGCTTGAGACGCCGCCTTGGATCGGCCACTGGACCATCGGGGAAGCTGTGCTGTCACCAGCGTCTGCCGCCGCCTGCTCATCGGACTGAGCATGACAGCTGGCGCCGACAAGTGCGGCCAGAGCTATGGCGAGGACAGATTTCACCTAGTACGTGACACTGCAGGACCGTTGCCAAATCTAAGTGCCTAATAATACTCGGTGGTGAGGCGGGATCACCGGGGACGAACCCCTCCAGTACTGTCCTATTGCTAGGGCTCCGAAACCACAAACGCGCGCCTCAAAGAAGCGCGCGCTCAGGAATTTCGAATCCCAACGACCAAGATTAGCTGCGTCGAGCGACTGATTTGGCGAAGCCGGTGTCTTGCCTTTCAAGACACCAACTAGCTTCCGCAGGAAGCGAAACACCCGGTGCCTGCGAAGCAGACACCGTAGAAATTGGGGAGCCACCAAAGGTGGCCCCTAATTTCTAGTGATGGTGACCGTGACCTGCGTCAGAGTCTTCTTTCGGAGCATCAGCGATGAGTGCCTCTGTGGTGAGGAGCATGCTGGCTACCGAAGCCGCGTTGGTGATCGCTGTGCGAACAACCTTAGCTGGGTCGATGACACCAGCCTTGAGAAGGTCGGTGTACTCGCCGGTTGCTGCGTTGAAGCCGAATGCGCCTTCGCCGTTGCGCACCTTCTCGACAACGATAGAACCGTCGAAGCCGCCGTTGCTTGCGATTTGACGAAGAGGCTCTTCGATAGCGCGGCGAACGATGCTGACACCGAACTGCTGCTCTTCGCTGAGCTTCACTGCATCAAGGGCAGCAATGCTGCGAATGAGTGCAACGCCACCACCAGGGACGATGCCCTCTTCAACAGCAGCGCGAGTTGCGTACATTGCATCCTCGACGCGTGCTTTCTTTTCCTTCATCTCAATCTCGGTGGCTGCACCGACTTTGAGAACGGCAACGCCGCCCACAAGCTTAGCAAGGCGCTCTTGGAGCTTCTCGCGATCGTAATCGCTAGAGGTCTCTTCGATTTGTGCGCGAATCAGCTTAACGCGAGCTTCGATGTCGGCTTTTCCGCCAGCACCGTCGATGAGAGTGGTGTTGTCTTTGCCGATGGAAGCGCGCTTTACGCTGCCAAGGTCTTCAAGAGTGACGTTCTCGAGCTTGTGTCCCAAGTCCTCGGTGATGGCTTTGCCACCGGTGAGAGTTGCGATGTCGGAGAGCATCTCTTTGCGGCGATCGCCAAAGCCAGGAGCCTTCACAGCACAGACTTTGATGGTTCCGCGAAGCTTGTTAACAACGAGAGTTGCAAGTGCTTCACCGTCGACATCTTCTGCAATGATGAGAAGAGGGCGACCAGTTTTCGCAACAGCCTCAAGCGTTGGAAGCAGGTCCTTCATGTTTGAGATCTTCTTCTCGTGGATGAGAACAAGAGCATCGTCCATGACCGCTTCCATGCGCTCTTGGTCAGTCACGAAGTACGGGCTTAGGTAGCCACGGTCGAACTGCATGCCTTCAACAACGTCGAGCTCAGACTCAAGAGTCTTGGCTTCTTCGACGGTGATGACACCCTCTTTGCCGACTTTCTCCATGGCGTCAGCGATCATCTTGCCGATGTCAGCGTCGCCGTTTGCAGAGATGGTTCCGACCTGAGCGATGTCCTTGTGACCCTTTGTTGGGGTTGCAAGCTTCTCGAGGTTCTTGATGATGGCGATCACTGCAGCGTCGATGCCGCGCTTGATCTCCATTGGGTTGTGTCCAGCTGCAACGAGCTTTGAGCCCTCTTTGTAGACGGATTGCGCGAGAACCGTGGCGGTGGTTGTGCCATCGCCAGCGTTGTCAGAGGTCTTGGAAGCAACTTCCTTAACCATCTGTGCGCCCATGTTCTCGAACTTGTTCTCAAGCTCGATCTCTTTGGCAACCGTTACACCATCTTTGGTGACCGTTGGTGAGCCCCAGCTCTTCTCGATGACGACATTGCGGCCGCGTGGTCCGAGAGTTACTTTGACTGCGTTAGCGAGTGTGTCGACACCAGCCATAATCTCTGAGCGAGCGTTCTCGCCGAATAGAATTTCTTTACCTGACATAATATATAAGTCCTGTTGGGTTTTTGAATTTGGGGAGACTTCTAGGAAGTCTTAGGAGATGACACCGAGGACTTCGTCCTCGCGAAGAATGAGGTGCTCGACGCCCTCAACCTGAACTTCAGTGCCGGAGTACTTGCCGAAGAGGATGCGGTCGCCAGCTTTGACGTCACAAGCAACAGTGTTGCCGTCGTCCATGCGCTTACCAGCGCCGACAGCAATAACTTCGCCCTCAAGAGGACGCTCTTTGGCGGAGTCGGGAATGATGATGCCACCCTTGCTGGTGGTTTCGCCTTCGAGGCGGCGGACGACAAGTCGGTCTTGGAGAGGTCGAAGTTTCATGGTGGTTCTCGGTGTTTTCTTAGAGTGATTGGTGGTTTGAATGCCGCCTGAAGCGGCGAAAGACTTTGAAGTTGTTGGGACTCCCGGCGGGAGCCGAGGCGTTTGTTAGCACTCGGGCTGGGTGAGTGCTAACAGGCCGGCATAGTAAGGCGGCGGCCTGGTGTGGCAAGGGCTAATTGCACGAAAATATCCAATTTCCCGACATCAGATCCGTGTGTCTGAATCCCACCTTTAACCACACGGTCGCGAGCGATATATTGCCATTCGCCGGATAGTCGGCACAGGTACAAATGCGGATTCCTTGATATCCCAGGCGATCGGTCGAAAGATCAGAACATGGGCATTATCGGTCATTCGTCAGTTGAAGGGTTCTTTCACGAAGTCTTGGAGCAGGCTCTGGGCCAATCGGGCATCCAGGTTTCCTCCGAAGCTGAGTATTATCTGGTCGGACTACTTGGGGATTTCGCCAAGGGGCGGATTAGCGACGAGCCCATGGCCCTTCGGTTGGTGGGGGCTGAGGACACCGGAAAGCGCGTCCAAGCGCTGAAGGAAATCGGTGATACCTCACTCTACGTCAGTGGATTCTTTGCCGAGAGCATCGGCCGCCAACTGGTTGATGTCGACTACTACATCGGCATGGGGGGAGCGGCTTACGCGGAGCTTGCCCAGCGCATGTGCGGCAGCAGCGTGGCCGATGTCTACGGGGAGCTTGCCGGGCGATTCCCGGCCTTTGTAGACGTTCTGGGTCGCATTCGCAGCCAGGTGAACTTCGCCGGCGATGATGTGCTTTCGCTATATCAGGAGTGGATGCGAACTCGATCCGACTGGATTGAGGACAAGCTCTCCGACATGGGCGTCCTGGTTACGCCTGCGCCTGACGACGATGAAGGCTACCTCCAATAGTGCTCAGCCGACTTCAGCGCGGGTTGGAAGCGTTGTATCGCCTGGACGCCGAGACCGAGGTTGAGCACTTTGTCATCGATGCTCGGACTCGGGCTGCCGCCGGGGTTGCTCGCAGTCCACGGGAGCAGCTCTTACTCCAAGAAGATGAGGACGGGGTCGCGATCGGCTTGTACCTCGATGCAGACGTTTTGCAGAACGTGAAAGGGCACCAGGCCTCCGCGCTGATTGAGGGGCGTCTCCTAGGAGATTTTCTTATGATGCTCGAAGGCGTTAGCCATTTTGTTTACGTGGCGTTTCGGGCGGGCCGCAACCAGCAGGTGAGCGCACTTGAACTTGAGCTGCAGGCTGAAGTTGATAAGTACGTAACCTGCCTCTTGAGCCACGACGACACTCGGGGGCGCTCAGAAAAACTCCGAAATCGGCTCTTCAAGCAAATCGAATATGACGACGACCTTGAACCGCACGAGAAAGAGCGCTACCGGGTTGCCAACAACAATGCGCTTCGCTACAGCGAATCGCTGGAGCGGCGCTACGTTGATAACGGCCGCGTCGGTGAGATGCTTGTCGAGCTGCGCAAGTTCTACCGACTAGGTCTGCGCGGCAAGATGCAGCACATTCGCCAAGCGGCTTAGGGCTTAGGGCTTAGGGCTTAGGGCTTAGGGCACCGTCGTCCAGCGGACTACGATTGGAGCGCCCAACGGTCCCCCGGATGCGTCTGTTAATTCTGTCGAAATCGTGAGCTCGTATTCTGTTGCCGCAGTGAAGGGCGCGTCCAAGTTGATATGGACTTCTGAGAGGACACTGAGAGCGGTAAAGCCGACAGGGCTTTGATTCCCTGTCAGTGTGATCGCAGAGAAGCTGTCCCGGCTGATTGGAGCATTGAACGATAGGTGAACCGCACTAGCACCGCCGACCGAAATATCGGTGGCGCCGTCGCTCGGAGCCGAACCGAAGAACTTGAGCGGGTTCGTACCAAATTGAATCAGCGAGACGTCGCCGTCTTCGCATCCGGCTTCAATGACGCCGCCTTCCGGCGCACATATTCGATTGCCGTCGATATCAACAACCTCGGGCCGGAAGCTGACACCACAAGTCGAGTTTGTGCGCAGCCCTAGTAGAGGAACAAGGACGAAGGCTGGGCCCAAGCCTCGCAGTCCTCGCTGTGGGTCCATGACCTGCGTGCCTGTCTGTTCGAAGTGGCTATACAGAGGATCAAGTGCGACGGAGACACCGTCACACACAAGAGAGACGCCATACTCAACGGAGTCTGGATCCTCATCAAAGTCGAATAGACGCCGACTATCCGGAAGACCGTCGATAAAGCCATCGATGAAGCCACCATGCTCGTTGCAGAGCCCGGTACAGTCACTCAGAGTGGGGCTCCAATCGGCACAGTCCAATAGAGTTTCCGCGGTGGAGCTCGGCGGAATGCGCTCGAACACGCCGTCTGCGCATTCAGCCTCCTCAAGCAGAAAAGGCGGCAGTCTCTCGTCGACCACGACTCGCACTCGTTGCTGCTGGATGTACGCTGTAGACACTTGCCCATCGTCATCTTCGGCTTTGGGATGCGAGCCAAACGCTAGTCCCTCCACCGGCAAGAATCGATCGCCATCCTGGATCTGCTCAAGAACGACAACCTGGCGCACCATCGGTGGGCCGTCAGGTTCGAGGCCAAACGTATTCACCGCACCTCCTCCTGAAATCGCTTCCTCTCCGCAGGAGGCCACGAGCTGCAGGCAGCCGAATACGATGAGCATTTGGGTCGATGAAGATTTCTGGGCTGTATTCATTACAGATTCAATCGCGGACAGGCTGGCAGCTCAAAAGCGTTCTCACAAAGCCCAGTACTGTCGCTGCACCGTAGGCCAAGGAGGCAGTTTGGGAATCCTGCGTATAGGAAACATGCATCCCCCGGTTCCCCCAGAGGCTCGCAGACACCGTCGATGCATTTTGAGTCAGGTGTGCACTCCGAGTAGAGTTGCGTGCAGGAGTCACCGGTCTGGCTACAACGAATGCAGGTTTGATCGGGGCCACAGAAGTCGCTGAGTCGCAGACAGTTCCCGTCACAAGCCTCGCCTGTGTCGGGCCAGGGGGCACATTCGCCTTCGATGCAGACAGTACCAAGTGGGCAGTCAAGTCTGCTTTGGCATGATTGTTCCAACAAGTAGTCTTCAACACACTCGAGCCCACTGTTGCAGAAACTCCCCTGTCGGCATTCACCTTCGTTGCAGCTCCGGTCAACCCGTTTCTGACCGCAGGTCCCTGCTAAGCAGGTGGGGCCAGGAATCGAGCCGGAACACTCCAGGCCATTTTCGCACTCCTCTGTCTCGATGCAAGCTTCACCTGCGAGCCGTGTTCCTTGGAGCATTCCCTCACAGGCTTCTACTTCTGGGAATAGAAGCCCAGCATCCCGTGTGCACTCCGCTGAGCCGAGTGCCGCAACGCACTCGCCAGCTAGGAGCGGATCATACTCGATGGTTCCGGCGAACACGGAGTCGCGTATTTGAAGCGTTGTAAGGCCGCCGTATCTTCTGTTGGGCAGGATGTAGGAAGGCGGCGTCGTGCGCAGACAGGATGCTTGGTTGGGAAAGAACCCACACCGAACGTAGCTCTTGCAACGCTGCTCGGTCATCGCAGTCGCGAGGTCTTCGAATGGTACGCTCTTTTCTCCGCCACAGCCTGTTATGCAGAAGGCCAGCAGCAGACTGCACCACCACACCTCGTACCTCTTGCAGCGCGTCTCGTCATCCACGCCGCAACCTAGCAAGGCAGGCCTCACCTGTCTAGCTCTGTATATAGGCCCCGAAACTCAGAGATTTACTGAGTTTTGAGTAGCAACAGGGGATACCCCTAGAAGGAGTAGTTGACCGTGTAGACTTCGCAGGTATCGGTGCTGAGAGCCGTGACCTGGACGTCCACGTTTGATGCTTCGTCGGTCGTGGCACAATTGTAGCCCTCGACCGCAAACCCAGCTTCACCGCAGCAGCCAAGTTGACCTCCGCCCACGTCGGTCGTTCCGCTTGGGCAAGTAAGCTCTGTCCCGCCTGCGTTGCACGCGAGAATCATGCAAACCCGCACATTGCCAATGACCTCGACGCTCGGGCCGAACTGGCATAGTGAGGCGTCGGTGGCATCAAAGGTGAACCAGTCTTCGTTGCCGCTGATTACTGAGCCAAGAATGGAGCCGCCTTCGCCTTCCACTGGATTGTCTGCGTCATAGTCGCAGTCGTTGGTCGTAGGCTGAGCCTGGGCTTCTTGCTGGATGTCATTGGGTTCGGTGTCGTCGCCGTCGCACTGCACCTGGACCATCGCATCGGGGCCGCCGGTTGTTTGGGCGTCGGGGCGCACCGCCTGTGCATCGGGAATCGTGAGCCCACCGCCATCGAAGCGTGCTTGGCCCGAGGCGTCTGCATCCATCGGAGCATCTGCTGAGCAGGCTAGGGCGAGAAGCGGCAGGGAGCCGAGCAGGAGGAGGTTTCCGAAGGAGCGCATGGGCTCCAGAGTACCGGGTTTAGCGCGGTATTGCATCCGTCGCGCTGCTGTGGATTCGCTACGGAACCAGTACGAGGTTGTCGATCAGCCGTGTTTTGCCAAAACGCGCGGCAACGGCAATGACTGCTGGCTCGTGCACATCTCGCAGGTCTTCCAAGGTCGTCGCGGAGCGCAGTTCCAGGTACTCGATTTGCGCAAGCGGGGCGGACCCGACGATTGCTCGTGCTGCAGAGATCAGCACTGAGGCATCTGTCACGCCTTCTGCAAAACGCTGTGCGGCGGCCTGAAGGCCCTGCTGGAGGCGAGCCGCTTGCTTGCGCTCGTCAGCGCTCAGGTAGACGTTGCGCGAGGAGAGGGCGAGTCCGTCTGGCTCTCTAATAATGGCGCCGCCAAGGATCTCAATGCCGAAGTCGAGATCGAGGTTGAGCTGCCTGAGAATGGCGAGCTGCTGGAAGTCCTTTTCGCCAAAGACAGCGACGTGGGGAAGGGCGGCGTTGAACAGCTTGGTGACAACCGTTGCCACGCCATCAAAGTGGCCTGGGCGCTTGGCTCCACACATCGGCGCCGCAAGTTTGGGCAGCGCAATGCTGGTTTGATAGCCCTCTGGGTACATTGCCGCCGGCGTTGGGCAGAACGCAATGTCGGCGCCACACTCGACTGCAAGGGCGAGGTCCGCAGCCTCGTTGCGAGGGTATTTGTCCAGATCCTCCCCTGGTGCGAACTGGGTGGGATTCACGAAGATGCTCATGATGAGCGTGTCACACAGTGGCCTCGCCTTGCGCAGGAGGCTCAGGTGGCCCTCGTGCAGGGCTCCCATGGTTGGAACAAGTCCGATGCGCGAGCCGGCCCCGCGAAGGGCGAAGGCTCGCTCGCGCAGCTCAGCTGGCGTGCGAATGATTTCGATGCTCACGGCTTTGGCTTGTGAACGGTCGAATACATGCTGCCCTCAGTTGCCGATGCATCGCTTGCCGCGACAGGGTCTGGGGAAACTTCTGAGAGAGGCCCCGGCCCACATCCACCCGCAAGGGCAATGGCTGAGACGGTCGCATTGGGACTTTTCGGGCGCTGGGCCTTGTCCATGAAGAAGCTCTCCTGCTCCGACGGAAACGCACCGTTCTTTACATCCGCTGCATACGCGTCAACGGCTGTGCGAATTCGCGTGGCCAAATGCTCGTAGCGGCGAACAAAGCGCGGCTTGAAACTGTCGTTCATGCCAAGCAAATCGTAGATCACCAAAACCTGGCCATCACAATCGGGGCCGGCACCGATACCAATGGTTGGAATGTCCAAGCTCTCGCTGATGGACTTGGCGATGACACTTGGAATGCCTTCGAGAACGATTGAATAGGCGCCAGCTGCCTGCAGTGTGAGTGCATCTTGAAGGAGTTGCTCGGCCTCGCCTTCTTTGCGCCCTTGCACCTTGAAGCCGCCCATGGTGTGCACGCTTTGCGGGGTGAGGCCGATGTGGCCCATGACAGGGATGCCTGCAGAAACCAGCTGCCCGACAAGCTCGGCGTGTTGTGCGCCGCCTTCGAGTTTTACCGAGTGCGCTCCGCCCTCTTTGATGAGTCGCCCAGCATTCGCCATCGCCTCGTGGACCGAGGACTGATACGACATGAAGGGCATGTCGCCAACGATGTGCGCGCGCTGGGTTCCGCGAGCAACGGCGCGGCAGTGATAGATAATATCTTCCAGCGTTACGGGCAGGGTGGTCTCGTGCCCTTGCACGACCATTCCAAGCGAGTCCCCTACCAACAGCAAGTCGATCTGGCTCTCGTCCAGAAGCTGGGCAAAGGTGGCGTCGTACGCCGTGAGCATGGTGATCTTCTCACCGCGCTTTTTCATGGATTCCAAGGTGTGGATGGTGACTTTCTTAGTCTTCATTCCGCCCTCTTTTCTGTTTTGTCGTTTTGACGTTAGGGGAAGTTGGACACAAGTCCCGAGTCCCGGTCACCAGCGGCGTTTGCGCTGCTGGAGATCCAAGCTCGAATGGGCTTGTGATGCTTTGCTTACATGCAAAAGTGTATACTCACCGGACTCCATTCGGCACACTCATTCCGCTTGGTAAACGAAGGAGTGCTGTGATTTCGGGACTATGGAGAACCCAATATCGTGAACTGCGCCGTGCCATGGCCGCCGATCAGGCCGCTTTGCTTTGGCATTCGAATCTTGCGACCCGCCGATTCTAGGCATTCCACGACCTTGTTGAGGGTGTCGCGGTCGGTCTCGGCCTTGGCACTGATGGCCGCTCTTGCCTGATGCGCCGAGGCGGTTCGGCTGAGCACGGACGAGAGCGTTAGGGTGACGAGGACTTCCGGGTGCCCTGCGACGCAGGCATTTAGCGAGCGTTCGTTCTTGCGAATCGCTGAGCGCAGCGCTTCAAGTGGCCATTGGGCAGAGCCTGAGACCGAAAGCATGGTGGCGAGCTTTGGCTTGGCGGCCCGGCGCAGATGGCTCTTGGCATGACTTGCCCAAGGGGAATCAGGATTTAGACTAAGAAAACGTCTGAAGCTATACAGTGCGCGAGGAAGGTTGCCCTGGGACTCGTACGCGAGCCCGAGATAATACAACTCTTCGCTAGCGGGGGCATAGCTCTTGTCGGTGGAGCGAAGCGTTGTGAGTTGGGAGTCTCTCGACGTCAAGCGGCTCATGAGTGCGCGGGACTCGCGAAGGCGTTCCTCGCGGTCGAGGGCGACCGCCAGCGCATACTCGGTTTCGCGCACCAAGTTGCGAGAGTGGTTCTGCGCCTTCTGTTGAGCACGTTTGAACGAGAAAGTTGCCTCTTCAAGCCGGCCCAGAGCCATGAGCGCTTCTCCAAATCGAAGTTGCACCTCGGCGGTTTCGTGCCCTTGGGTGATGAGCCGACGAAAGTGCAGAACCGCGCCTTCGAATTGTTCTGAGTAGAGAAGGCAGACCCCTAGATTCTCGCCGAGTTTTTCTTGGCGTGGATTCTTTTTTGTGAATCCAGGCTCCAATGCAAAGGCGACCCCATAGGCCGTGGCACACGCGTTCCAGTCGCGGCGCATCTTGTAGTGATTTCCAAGGGCGTAGTGCACCCGAGCATCCTCGGGCTTGAGCTTGGCAGCTTGCTGCAGCAGCGGTAGTGCGGCCTCTCTCTGGCTTGCGATTGAGCTGCGCTGGTGTTCGCCTGCCTTCTTCAACAACTCCTGGAAGTCCTCATCGAAGCCACTGAGCGTGCTTTCCCAAAACGCGCTGTACTGCTCGGTTTCAAGGTCTGCGTCGATAAGTGAGTCATGAGCCCAGCTCTGTGCATCCGCCGTGGGCGCCCACAAAAGCCCGACCGCGAGGGCCCCGCACAACAGGGCTGCTAGATGCCTCGCAACGGCCCGCCTCACAACAACACCCCTCAAGACAATATCCCTCAAGACAATATCCCTCAAGACAACATCCCTCAAAACGACACCGTTCAAAACGTTCTCCGAATGGGAAAGCCTGCTCCGGGACGGCGAAGGGGCTGGCTCGCAGCCTTGGACTTGATTGCCGCCAGGTTCTTCCTTGCTTGGGCCACAAACTGCGACCTTGGTAGCCGCTGGATGAAGGCCCGATATGCGGCCTCTGCCAGCCGGTAGTCCGCAACACCTTCGGCGCGAATGGCCTCGTAATAGAAGACCTCGCCGGCGGGCACGTAGAAGGTTGTGCCTTCGCGGAGTGCGTTTCCCCGATCCATGAGCGCGTACTTGCGTGCGACCTGCCGGGCGCGAAACCCTTGGCCATCTCGGTCGAGGGCAACTGCCAAGCCGTACCCGTGAGTGATTTCGCTGCCAAATTCCAAGGCTCGCTCGTAGCCGGCGATCGCCTCTTCAAGTCGCCCAAGCATCATCAATAACTCTGCTCGGTTACTAAGAATATTTCCGAGTGCACCACGGATGAGTGGATCGCTCTGATTGAGGAGCGCGAGTTGCGCGTCGTAGTCGGCAACGCCTTTCTCGAGATTGTCTTTGCCAGTGCGCTTGGTGCGCAAGATGGAGCGCCTAAAGAGCTGGTCCGGGAGCCGCGGATCGAGTGGGGCGAGGCGCTCAAATTCTTCGAGGTGCCCAATGGCTCGGTTGAGGGCGGGTTTCCGAGGGAAATTCCCCGCGGTTTGAAACTCTTCGCTCACCATCGCTGCGCGAAGGTGCGCCTCAGCACTTTGCGGATTTAAGGCTATGGCCTTTTCGTAGGCGCGCATCGACGCTTCGGCGAAGTCGGCTTTCCGATCGGGCGGAGTGTGGTAGTGAATTGAGCGCAGCGCGAGGCCATCTGCGACTTCCATGAGCGCCTCGAACTCGGCTGCCTTGGCATCGGCGCCAATCCAGAGCGGCTCGGTTTCTTCGGCTCCTGTGACACTGTGGCTGCGCTCGTCTTCCGCATGGACCTCCGGCGCGGCCATGGTGATGGCAACGAGAAGAACAAGGGATTTGAGTGCTGTCATGGAGGGCATTAGAGTCTAGCGCGCGGGGGCAGCCTGGGCACGCGCAAAGCTCGGTTGGTTGCCCAATGCACGGCTGGGCACGCTCAGCGCAGCTGCTTACGGTTGCTCGAGCAGCCGCCACACTTGCACTTCGGCACCTGCTTGCGCGAGCGCGATGGCGACTCCAGCTCCTGCATCGAGCACCACTTGTGTGCCTGGCGGGGCTCCCAAGCGGGTATCGAGCCAGGTATCGGTTGCGGGATCAAAGAAGAACATGACGCCAGAGCGATCGACGACCCAAATTTGCGGACCGATATTGCCCATCGTAGTTGGCCCGTTCATATCGTTTGGAGCATTGGTGTGCTGGGTCCAAGTTGGGGTGCCTGTGACATGAGAGAGCATCTGCACGCCGCCGCCGTTGACGGGGTTCGCAATGAACGAGAGAGGCATGTTGGGAACCGTATGAGCCACCGCGTTGTAGATCGAAACGGGAGGGCTGCCCGGCTCCAGGCCGCTGAGTGCACTGTCGTCGAGGTCAAAGCGCAGGGCGTTAGTTTCGTTGTCTCTGCCGCCAAAGAGCAGAATGCTATTGGTCGTCGCGTCAAAGGTCCCGCCCGCTTCGCCGCGGCGATTCGGACTCAAGTACGGGGCGAAATTGGCCCATCGCTGGAGGTTGGGTGTGTAGCGATGCCCGTCGTTGCCAAGAAGAAAGAGATCCGTGCCGTTGGAGATGAACGATTCCTCAAGGCCACAGTTGCAGAAGTCGCCTGGGGAATTGGGAGGCATGGGAAGACGCGCGCTGAACTGTGTGGTTGCCATGTTGAACGAACGCATGAAGGCGTTTGCGGCGTTGCCAGTCTTGGGGCCAAAGAAGACCTCGTCGCCTGCAATGGCGGCAATGGTTCCGTTGCCATCGATGTCGATGTTCTCTCCATCAAGAATTCCGACAAGGCTCCACACCTCAGCGCAGGTTTCGCCGTCGCCGGAAAAGTTCGCATTGCAGATACAGGTTCGCTCGCCGGGGGCGTTGATGCACAGAGCGTTTGGATCACAGCCGCCATTGTCGGTTGCGCACTCATCGACGTCATCGCAGGTCTGGCCATCGCCTTCATAGCCGGCGTTGCACTCGCAGGTATCTTGCGCGTTGCAACTGGCATTCTCGCCACACTCCGGTGAGCACGTGCCTACATCTCCACCATCAAAGACCGCGCCGCCGTCGGTGCTCTCGTTGACAAGTTTGCCGCAACCCAGTGCGACGAAAGAGAGGGATAACAAAGTCGCAAATACGAAGCGCTGCATCAGGGAAACGTACTGCAGGCCCCATTCAGGGGCAAGAGGCACGCTGCACCAGAGCGGAGGAGTGGCCTCCGGTGGTGATCTACGTCGCTGCTATGCTGCCCTCGATGTCTCATTTCCCACAAATGCCGAACGTTGACGAAGTCGTGCGCGCCAAGGCCGACTTGGCAATGCGCTACGAAGACGTTTGCCAAGACGGTAGGCTCATGACGATTGGAATGCCTCATGCGCTGACCAGTCTGTGGCGCAAATCCGTGCAGGCGATGCCGATTTGGGAAGCTCGCAAGGTTGGAATAATCCCTATTCTGGCGCAGCTCTGGATCCGCGGAACCGATGAGCGAATTCACGTCGGCAAGCCCACGTATTGCGAAGGGGAAGCGCTTCTTACTCACACTCGTGACGAAGACGGCTCGGTTGGTCGAATTCTTTTAGACATGCGTGCACGGATCTATGCAACGCGAGGCAGCGTGCTAGGTCCGCAACCTGAGGGCGCGGGGGAAACGGTTCTCGCGGGAGAGGTCTTTGCTCGCCACGTCTTTACGAAGCTCTTTGCGGCTCCCGGTGATCGGCGTGTACGCAAACTCGACGTGACGGGAGTCCCAGAAGTTCCCCCTTGCCAGGTTTCGTGGGTCGCCCCAGAAGAAATGCTGCCCGTCGCGCCAAGTGCTGCGTGGCTTGATCCAGAACCGCGAGCAGCAGCCTACGAACCGCTCTTTGGCCCACATCACTGCGATTCCAATCAACATGTGAACTCGCTCGTGTATCCGCGGCTCTTCGAGGATGCGGCTCAAGTTCGAATCACCGAACACGGCGCTGGACACAGTCGTCTCTCGCGTGAGGTTGCGCTCAATTTTCGCAGGCCATTTTTCGCGGGGCAGCGAGCCGTCGTGGAACTCCAGGCGTTTGAGGATGGAGCAGCCTTGGGAGTGTGTGGACGCTTTGCCGGGCCGGATGACAAGACGCATTGCGACGTTCGCATGCGATTTCAGTGAGAGGCCGGTGGCGCGTATACTCTCGCCATGGCAATCACTGCAGTTCGACGTCGAGGGTTGGTCTCATGCTAGGTGCCCAGGTTTGTTGCGGAGTAAGAAGTATTCGTAGGAGTCTCGGGGTTGCGGTAATTGCTGCGGGCGTGCTCAGCTGCGGGCCTCTGCCGCCTGTCGAAGGCGGAGGGCAGGGGTCCTCCTCAGCGGGGCCAATCGGAAGTGCAACACTGCCGGCCTTTCCGGGGGCGGAGGGCTTCGGCGCTGCTGCAACCGGAGGTCGGGGCGGCCGAGTCATCAAGGTCACCACGCTCAACGCTCGTGGCCCGGGCTCGCTCGCTTCGGCGCTCAAGGCAAAGGGGCCGAGGATTATTGTCTTCGATGTGAGTGGTGTGATTGATGCGGGACTGCTGGAAATCCCCCACGGCAACCTCACGATCGCCGGCCAAACCGCTCCTGGGGCAGGCATCACGATTCGCGGCCGGCTCTACGCGAAGTACGACTCCGGTGTCGATAACATCATTATGCGGCACCTGCGCATTCGGCCGCCGGCCTATCGCGGGAGCGAAGGACAGCAGTTTGATGCACTCCAGCTGTCGCTAAGTCGGCTCGTGATTCTCGATCACATGTCGATTGCCTTTGGTGTTGATGAAAACGTCGACCTCTACGAGGCAGACCAGGTGACGGTGCAGTGGTCCACAATCGAGGAGTCGGCCATCGAAGGCCACCCGGAGGGCAAACACAACTTCGGCCTCATTCAGGGCGAGGATGGCTGGGAGATATCCCTACATCACAACCTCTTTGTGCATCACAAGAGTCGCACCCCGGCGGTCGCAAACGGGCCCTCCGAAATTCGCAACAACGTTAGCTACAACTGCCGACAGGGCTTTGTGCACAACAACGATGCCGCGGGCCATATCAGCATCGTTGGCAATACCTATCGGCGTGGTCCAAGTGATGAAATGTTCCCCTTCTACTTTGACTGGGACAGCCCAGGACACAATTTGCAGTACTACTTGGCCGATAACTATATCGATGACCCTAAGAACTTTACTGGCGTCGTTGATAACCCCTGGACCAAGCCGCTTGTGCACCCTGCGTTTCAGTATCTGGAACTCGAAGAGGATGGCTCCAGTGTAGCGTTTCGTTCGAACACGCCGTTTGAGATTGGCAGTGAGACCGATAGTCCGCACTTTGTGGTAACAACGCAGCCCTCGCAGGAGGCCTACGAGCTTGTAATGCAGCACGCTGGGGCCTTCCCTCGCGATATCGTTACGCAACGAGATGTCCAGGAAACGCGCGAACGGACAGGGCAATGGGGCGCGCGAATCCCCTCTGATCTGATGGCGGGACTGAGTCCAACATCACCACCACTGGACGGCGATGGCGATGGCATGCCCGACGCTTGGGAGAAGGCGAATGGACTCGATGCAGGCAATGCTTCTGACGCGCGCACAACCTTGCCCAACGGCTACACAGCAATCGAAACGTATATCAACGAGCGTGCGGACGCGTTGCTGCTAGCGCCCTAGCCAAGCTTCGACTTGCTCTTTGGCTCGCAAGTCATCGGCACCGAGTTCAAGGAATCGCTGCAACAGGGCGCGGCCTGCGAGTTCATCATCATCGTCTTGCGCGAGTTGGCCAGCCAAGAGCAACGCCTCGGGAAGATTGGGGCTGCGGGCCAGGGCAGCTGCTGCGAGCTCTCTTGCACGACTGCGTTTGCCGGCATTTCGAGCCGCTCGAGCGCGCCACAGGAACCCTCGAGCTTCTCGAGTGGCTTGTCGGGCACCTTGGGATTCTTCTGAGGCTTCGATGTCTGGCGGAGGCGCCGGGCGGTCGGTTTTGCCCGCAAGTTCGTGGCGCAGATCGATGGCTCGAAATGCGCCGCTTGCATCCCCGGTTTCTGCGACCCAAAGAACCATGCTGCTCAGATCGAAAATCGCACTCTGTACACTTTGCGGGTCGTCAATGGCTGCTCGGTGCCCGAGAGACAGGCGAGAGCCGCCGCTCGACGTCTGATCTCGGAGAACATCTGCGACCTCGGCAGCGTCCGCATGGGGGCGCCGAAGCCTTTGCTTGGCGCGTTCTTGGCGCAGCATCATTGGGCGGGCACGGCGGCTGCGATCGAGCATCGGATCTTCTTTGAACTTTGAACTCTCGAAGGTATCAACAATGGCTGCGCTGCCTTCTCCTTGGCGGATGTCTGTTGTGTTTGGACTGCGCTCCACAACCGCCCACGTTCGCGTGTTGCCATCGACAAGGACAAAAACAGCACTGCCCAGGATTGTTGCCTTGCGCAAGATGGCAATGGCCTCTTCAAGGGTTTGCGCGTGCTCTAGGACCTCTTTGGCGACCAGAGCGCTCGGTTGGGCTTCGCGGGTGAGCCGGACATCTGCACTGCGGACGTTGTGCAGAAAAACTCCTAGGCTGGCTTGGTTCACACCACTAAAGACACCAACCAATCCCGGGTACCCAAGACTGGCGTGAGCGAGTGCATCACTTGGCCGTGAGATGTGTAGCAGCGTGCGGTTGCGAATTGCTTCGCCGCCGTCTTCGAGACCGGGCATTGCGAGGGTGCGCGTGACCATCAATCGGTTGCCTTGCTCACTCGAAATGGGCGCGATGAGCGTGAGGGCTCGGGACATCGCCCACATACCTGCGCCAGAACTCTCCGGGGCTGGGGCACCCACATCGAAGACAGCACTCTGCCGAACCATATTCTCGTAGCCCAAGCTCACGCCGCTCTTTTTGGCGCCGCGAACGAGTGCGGCAAGCTCCACGAGTTGGTGTCCTGGAATCCCATCGTCCAAGGTTCGCCAGCGCCAACGCAGGCGAATGTTTTGAAGGCTCTCTCCAAAGAAGCCTTTGCTACTGACGCTGCTTGTGACATTGCCTTGGAGCGACTCTTGGATTTCGTTGATCTGCCCTGCGAGCAGGCGCCCTTGCTGTGCTCCCACTTCACTCACGGTGCCGGACGTGTGCAGAATGCCCAAGGGCCCTTCGTAGCGAAGTGTGGCGGCGCCAAATTTCAGTCCCGTCTCCGGTGCCGTGGCATCCACGTGCAAGGCGCCCTTGGGAGTCTTGGTGTCGGGGTGGGCGTAGCTTGAGACGCGCCGATAGAGGATGTAGGCAACCGTGAGGCTGACGGTGAGCAACACGAAGAGGGACACCCAGGTCCGTACAGATCGCGCCTTACTTTGGCGCCGGGTACCGATTAGCTCGCTCACGGAGGCGGACTGTGCACCTCCGACATGGCCGGGTCAACTCAGTGTCTGATTCATAGGCATTGATTCTGCTCACTCGGTATTTCGCCCGTTGAACGCCTTTGGCTCGTCGTTGCTCACGGCGTCGCTTGGCCCATCTGTCTAGAAATCTCGTTGCTGCACTGCGATCTGGGCCACAACCGCAGGTGGCAATATCGCGATATACTAAGCCAATCGTATGAAGCACGCAGCATCGACTCTCTCCCTCGCCCTTGCAGCCATGTCATTCGCCTTTGTTGGTGGAGTCGCGGAATCTGCTCATGCCGACATCCTCACGGTTCGGGCGGAAGCTCGTGGCGGCGCCGCCGTGGGCAAGGGCATGTTTGGCGAGCTCAAGGACGAGGCCTTTCACCAAGAGCGAGGCAACCTCTCCTACGGCATCATCGCCGGCGCCGAATTCTTCTTCATCGATGCTTGGATTCAGCATGACCAATTCATTGGAGATGGCGGCGTCAACGGAACGTGGACCCAGTTCATGACGGGCCTCGATGTTGAAATTGATTTTGATGATGGCAAGGGCAGCGGATCGGGAGTTTGGTTTGCGGAGATGGGCATGGGCCTAGGCTTTGGCGTCGGTACCGGCCAACAGGTCGATCCGCCACTCGACAATAGCGAAGTCACCGACAAGGGCTTTCTCTTCGAAGCCCGCGGCTTGGTTGGCTACCGTCTAAACAAGCTTCTCTCCGTGGGCATGAGCGTGCCTGTGCAGTTTGGGTATTTCACGAAGTCGGGTCTTGGTTCCGTCGCGAACAACGTGGACAACCACTACAGCTCGATGGGCGGAGCGGCGATGTTTACCTTTCGCTCCAACTGGCAAATCAAATAACGCGAGCGTCAGCGTACTGTTGCCGGCACGTGTCGGCACCACTGCCGTGGGCACTGCGCACAGCCAGACGGGCTCGCTAGGGCGAACCCAGTCGGCAATACCCATCGTCACAGAATGCCTCGGAGGGCAGGGCACGGCCTGGGCAGCCGGCTGGGCAATCAATCTCCTTGAGAAGCCCTTCGCCGGTGCCGTGGGACACGTTGATGGCCCCCTGCCAGCAGCCGCCTGGCGCTTCCACCGGGGTGCAGACGTCTCCCGCCTCGCAATCGCGCAGCGGTTCGATCCACTCATCGATGAAGTCTTGGCCCAGTGGCTGGTCACACACGTCGTACCGAGTTTCAATCGTCACGGCCGCGGTTGGTTCGCCCCTTGGCTCGTCATCGAGAATCGCGGTGATGACAACGTCATGTGCGATGCCGGCGATGCCGTTGGCTGCGAAAACAAACTGGCTGCGAAGCTCGTCGCCAACGAGGACTAGGCTCGTCTCGCCAATCACGCTTCCCTCGGCTTCGAAGTCGTCGATGTCAAATCGATAGCGCAAGCGCTCGTTGACGATGACATCGAAGCCTGCGAGTCCTGGCCCATTGGGGATGAGCTCGACAGCGGGGTTTGTGAAGTGGAAAAGCTCTGCCAGGTCGGTACCGCTCAGGCCTGTGAGAGTCGGTCCTGGGAGCCGCACCGCTTCTCTTCCAATCAGCAAATAGATGTACTCGGGATTGGATGCCCGTGCGTCATTGCGCTTTTCGTCGGGCGCGTACACGAGGAATCCGTCGAGTTCCGACGCATACGAATACGAGCGCACTTGGCCCACTTGGGCGTCGGTGGACTTGCTCGCGTCGCCTCCGCCTGAGCACCCCACGCTGAGCAACAGCGACGCAATCAGCCACGAACGAGCATTGAGCTGTGGGAACACGCGTCCACTATGCCTCTGAGAGGTGTTCCTGCCAAGTGGATTGTGATTCGAAGTACTCAGAATATTTCTCATTTCCCTCTCTCTCTGCCGAGGTTGCAGCAGTACTGCTGGTAGGGCGTCGTATCGGAGTCTCCTCGTGTGCTGCCTGCCCATTCGGGAATCGCGGTGTTGCAGGGTTAGTTCCCTTAGTGTATAACCGACACTAAGATGATTGATCTAGCCGTCCCTGCCTCCTTGCTGGCTGCCCAGAGCGTTTTAATCGCCGGAGCGGGTGGCGGATTTGACATCTACGCAGGGATTCCGCTGTTCGAGGCCCTTTCTCGCAAGGGCATCAACGTCACCCTCGCCAATCTCAGCTTTAGCCGCCTGCAGGCAACATCGGTTGCGCCCGCCGTCCCCGGGCTCTACAAAGTTGATGCCTCCACCAAGCTCGATGTGCCGTACTTTCCCGAAGGAGTGCTGTCTCGCTTCTATGAATCGCGAGGGCGCCAGGTGCCCATTTACGCCTTCGAGAAGACTGGCGTCGTGCCTCTGCGCACGTGCTACGAGTACATCGTTGAACGGGAGCGCATCGATGCGGTTGTACTGGTTGATGGGGGCACCGACATCCTCATGCGTGGCGACGAAGCGGGCCTCGGCACACCCGAAGAAGATATGACAAGTCTTGCGGCGGTTTCCAAACTCGACGTACCGACGAAGCTTGTCTACTGCTTGGGATTTGGCATTGATAGCTATCATGGGGTTTGCCACGCACACTTCTTGGAGAACGTTGCTGCCCTGTCTAAGACAGGTGCGTTCTTGGGGACGCAGAGCCTTCTTGCTTCGATGCCCGAGGCAGAACTTTACTTAGACGCCGTGCGGTACTCAGAGATGCACATGGCAAGCCACCCAAGCATCGTCAACACGAGCATTGCGTCGGCGCTGGAAGGCGCGTTTGGCGATGTGCACCGCACCGAGCGAACTCGAACAAGTGAGCTTTTCATAAACCCACTGATGTCCATGTACTGGGGCTTCGAACTCGCTGGTCTTGTCGACCACAATCTCTACCTCGATGCTCTTGAGGCCACGGAAACTGTCTGGGATGTGCAGCTCGCCATTGAAGCGTATCGAGCTGGGCTCGCGTTGCGAGATCGCCAGGCAATCCCGCACTAGCCGCTAGTGATTCGTCCGCGGTGAGATGGAGTGCGAACGCCGCGCTCTGTCTTTATGGGGCCTGGGCCGTTTTCCCGGAAGTGCGAAGTGCGGCACTCGCTTTTCCGATGAACTTCAGCATGCTCTTGGCATCAGGCGTCTTGCCTGTGTAGCGCATGAGCTCGTTGCCATCGGAATCCAAGAAGAGGACGGCGGGCAGAGAGGTTGCTTGGTAGCGCGCCTGCAGTGCCTCGTTTGCATCGCTGCTCTTGCTCACGTCGAACTTGAGAGGGATAAAGTCGTTGTTGAGCGCGGTGAAAACTTCCTTTTCCCCAAAGACCTTCTCGATAGCTTTGCACGGCAAACACCAGTCGGCACCAAAGTCGATGAGCACGCCCTTGTTCTCGGCCTTGGCATCGGCGAACGCGACCTTCTCGTCGTGACGCCATTCGAGGATGCGGTCTGGCACGAGAATGCCCGAGACGCCCGCCGTGATGCCTACAACCGTGAGAGCTACCGCAAGAGACTTGCGCGCCTTCATGGCAGCGCTTCCATGGAAGCTCAGATGGATGGAGCCTAGAGCAATGCCCGCGACGCCAAGTGCGATGCCGACAATGAGAAGCGTGGTTGGCGAGCCTACAGCGGCAATCGCTGCGGTGCTGGCGTTATCGATAGCCGGCCATACGGGACGAAGAAAGTGAATCGCCACACCGAGCAAGCCAATGCCACCAAAGCTCTTGATGCCATCCATCCAAGCGCCACTTTTGGGAATGGACATGGACGTGACTGCCAGAACAAAGAAGAGCACGCCAACACCAAGGGCGTACGTGAAGAGCAGGGTGCCACCGACAAACGCATTGCCGGTAGAGGCGACCCAAATCAACATGCCGGCAAGGAAGGGACCTGTGCACGGGGCCGCTACTAGGCCACCGACCAGACCCATTCCAAACGCGCCGCCGTAGCCTTTGCCTCCGACGGTGTTGAGCCGGTTTTGAATTGCGTAGGGCAGGCGAATCTCAAAGGCGCCAAAAAGTGAGGTCGCAAGGACCACCAAGAGAACCGCGAGCGGGACAATGACTTTGGGGTCGGCGAGTAGGGAACCTGCTTGCCCTCCGGCCATGGCGAAGCTCACACCGAGAACGGCAAAGAGAGCACCCATGCCGCTGACGTAGCAAGCGGCGAGAACAAACGCCTTGGCGCGGCTTGTGCCTTCGTCCTTGCTGCCAAAGACGGCCACCGTGATGGGAATCATTGGGTACACACAAGGCGTGAGACTCGTGACCACACCCGTGCCAAACGAGGCGAGGTAGGCCCAAGCCCAACCCTTCTCCAGCGTCTTTGCAAACTCTGCCCCTTCATCCGCCTGGGCGGCATTTGGCAAAAGTGCGACAAGAAGCAAGTACGCTCCGAGGGTGAGAAGGCCAGTTGTCAGGGCTCGCAATAGTAGTCTCTTGGTCATGAAAGATTTGTCCAGTGCTCTGAAGTGGCGGTTCTCACCCTATCTACAACTCGTACGTCCCAGAGTATAGGTAGTTACACCGATGTGCTTTGTGGATCGCAGCACAATGGTGGCCGGGAATCGCAGGGGGCAGCCTATCAACTGCCGCAATATTGTGTAAATTCCCGGGTATGTCTGATGCGGAGAAGGCCCTCGGCCAATTGCGTGAACGCATTGATGCGGTCGACAAAGGGCTTCTCAAACTTCTCAACGATCGGGCGGGCTTGGCCCAAGAGGTTGCGGAGGCAAAGCGCAGCGGCGCCGCGACCTTCTATCGTCCAGAGCGCGAGCGATCACTAATCGACCGTTTGCAGGCTGACAACCCCGGCCCGTTTCCCGGGGATGCCATTCGCCCCGTCTTCCAAGAGATTGTCAGTGCGTGCTTGAGCCTCGAAGAGGGGCTTGAGATCGCCTATCTCGGGCCCGAGGCAACGTTCACCCACCAAGCCGTGAAACGGCACTTTGGAAGCTCCGCGAAGACCATACCTTGTGGCACGATCGACGCGGTCTTTGCTGAGGTCGAACGCGGGGAAGCGGCCTTTGGCGTTGTGCCTGTAGAGAACTCTTCTGAAGGCGTCGTCAACCACACGCTTGATTGCTTTGTCGATTCGTCGCTGCAAATCGTTGCCGAGATTGTGGTTGATGTTGAGCACTGTCTCTTGGCTCGAGATGGGTTGCGAGAAAGTGCGATTGAGCGGGTCTACTCACATCCGCAAGCACTGGCCCAGTGTCGTGGCTGGCTCTCCGCGAACCTCAAACAAGCAAGTTTGGTTCCCAGCGCTTCGACGGCAGACGCTGCCCGTTCGGCCAAAGAAGACACTGCTGGAGCGGCGGTCTCTGGGCAGCTGGCGGCTCGTATGTACGGACTCACCGTTCTGCGACGCAACCTCCAAGACCACCACGACAACGTCACGCGATTTCTTGTCGTTGGCAAAACCTCGCAGGCTGTTGGCAACGCAAGCAATGTCAAAACGTCTCTCTTGATGACCCTGCCGGACACGCCAGGTGCGCTTCTTGAGGTCTTGGCACATTTCGAACGACGCAAGATCAATCTATCAAAGATTGAGAGTCGCCCGACCAAGCGAAAAGCATGGGACTACGTGTTTTTCTTAGACTTGGACGGAGGGGGCGATGAGCCCAGAGTCGCCGAGGTTCTAGAGATTCTTGCAAAGCGCTGCGATCTCTTCAAAGTTCTGGGCACGTACCAAAAGGCAGACAATCATGAGTAGTAACACCCCGAGTCAAACTCCCTCCGAAATCGTTCGGGACAATATCCGCAACTTGAAGCCCTACCAGCCGGGCAAGCCTATCGAAGAGGTGGAGCGGGAAATTGGGATCACGGGGGCTATCAAGCTGGCCTCAAACGAAAATCCGTTGGGGCCATCGCCTATGGCCATTGAAGCCTCAAGCAAGGCCATACTCAACAGCCACCTCTACCCCGATGGGACGGCCTACTACCTGCGGCGCGCCTTGGCCGACCTCCACGGTATTGAGCCGGACCGCCTTGTCTTTGGCAGTGGCTGCAATGAGGTGATCCAGATGCTTATTGGCGCATTCTGTGTGCCTGGGCGGGATCAAGTTCTCAGTCACAAATACGCGTTCATTAGCTACCGGCTGCAAACTCTCGCCCACGGCTGTGAGTTCATCGAAGCTGATGTCACAGAAGAACTGGGTTGCGATGTCGATGCACTACTTGCCCTGGTTACAGAGCGGACCCGCCTCATCTTTGTGGCGAACCCCAACAACCCCACGGGAGCGCATCTCGACAGGGCGGGTTTGGAAAAACTCTTAGCTGGCGTTCCTCCGCACGCCATTGTCGTCATTGACGAGGCCTACCACGAGTACGCCGACGTCGCGGACGAGAACTACCCAAAGTCGCAGGGCTACGCGCAAGACCGGCCGCTCTTGGTAACACTGCGCACGTTCTCCAAGATTTATGGCCTTGCCGGAATGCGTGTTGGCTATGGAATCTGCAGCCAAGGCGTCGCCGATTTTTTGAACCGACTGCGCAGGCCGTTCAATGTGAATCTTGTTGGGCAGGAAGCCGCCCGAGCGGCTCTTGGAGACACCGCACACGTAGAACGCTCGGCCCAACTCGCCAAGAGTGGAATCGCGATGTTCCGAGCCGCTGCTCCAGAGCTTGGCGTCATTGCCTATCCCAGCCTTGGAAACTTCTTGCTGATCGACGTCAAGCGCCCAGCGCAAGAAATCTACGACGCTCTTCTTCACAAGGGCGTCATCGTGCGCCCAATGGCGGCCTGGGGGCTTGCGACTCACTTGCGGATTTCCATCGGGACCGAGGCGCAGAATGAACGTTGCTTGACCGCTCTGCGAAGCGTTCTTAACTAACGGATGCGACGTTTGTGCTTGGCGCTGTGCGCGGCACTCCTGGCACTCCCAGTGATGGGCGCATGTGGCGGCTCATCGTCGCCTCCAGCATTGGCGCTGCCAGAGCGCGCCCAAACATCGGGTGACGCGCTCTTTTCAAGTGCACCCATTGGCGCGGATCTTCTGCTGGAAGTGGACGTGGCTCGCCTTCGCGACAATGAGGTGGTTGGAAGTATTCTGAGAACCCTTTCCGCACCGGGAGCACAAGGGCAAATCGCCGAAGGAGACCTGTTGGCCAAGGCCGATTCACTCCTGGTTTGTGTCTATGGCGTTGGCGATGCAGCCAAACAGCTAATCTTGCTTCAGGTGGCAGATGGGCAACCTCTCTCCGGTGCCGCGGCGATTGGAGAAGGCCGCTATGCGGTCGGTGATCCAGAGCTTGTTGCCAGAGCCGTTGCTGTTGGATCCGGCGAGGGCGCAAGCATGCTGGACGATATGGAGATGCTGCGGCTGCGTGCCGATGTCATGCCGGAAGCCGCAAAATCCTCAGTGGTGCGAGCTGTGGCGCGACTGGATTTCGACGCCAGGGTCGCGGTGGCATCGCGGGTTGGGATGAGTGAGGTACCCATCTCGTTGGCTCTCTGGGGCGATGTCGTTGACGACTTGGCGATCATCGCCCGGGTGACCGGGGAGTCGGATGAATCCTATGATCGGTTGCGCAACGCTCTGCTCTCTCTCCGCGCACGCGTTGCAAAGCGGCCGCTTATTCGCTATCTGGGCCTTGGGCCCGCGCTTGCGTCTGCGCGGGTGATTCGCAGCGGGAAGTCTGTGCAGGTAGTATTCGTCCTGAGCCCAAAGCGTTTTGCTCTCGTCGCAAAACGTTTGCTTCACCAACTTCAATCGACTCAGCCATCGGCATCCAATGACTAGCTTCATCGTATCTCCCGCCACCAAGCCGCTTATCGGCATTGCCAATGTCCCAGGCGACAAGTCTGTCGGGCATCGCTCCTTGCTCTTTGGAGCGATTGCCGAAGGGAAGACGGTGATTCGTGGCCTCTCTGGCGGCCAAGACAATCAGCGCACACGGGGCGCGATGGCAGCAATGGGAGTGGACATTGAAGAGCTGCCATCGGGGCAACTTGCGGTGCAAGGCGTTGGTTTGCGCGGGCTCAAGAAGGCTGGGCAAGCGATCGAATGCGGCAACTCCGGTACAACGATGCGACTCTTGTGCGGGCTCCTGTGTGCTCAATCGTTCGACTCAACCATGGTTGGTGATCACTCGCTCACAGGACGCCCAATGCGACGGGTTACCGATCCGCTTTCGGAAATGGGAGCGCGCATTGAAGGAGCCGCGGGCAAGCGCGAGGGCGAGTATTACCCGCCGCTCACCATTCGCGGCCTTGGCGACGGGCGACTCTCGGGGATTCGCTACCAGCAACCCGTGGCGTCGGCTCAGGTAAAGAGCGCGCTTCTGCTTGCAGGTCTCTATGCGGAAGGCGTGACCGAGGTTGTTGAGCCTGGGCGCTCACGCAATCACACCGAGCTGATGCTCACGCACATGGGGGCACCACTCACGGTAGATGGTCGCGTGATTCGCATCGATCCAACCGGATGGGACGGCAAGCTTACTGGCGGAAAGGTCTCGGTTCCCGGCGATCCATCGTCTGCTGCCTTCCTGATCGCGGCGGGTTTGGTGGCTGGTGTCGAGCGCCTCTCGGTACCCGAGGTATGCGTCAATCGGACCCGTACGGGCTTTCTCGATGCACTTGGCGAAATGGGGGCTCGCGTCGAAATGGAGTGTCGCTCGGATGCGAGTGGCGATGCTGTGGCTGACCTTGTGGTGAGTCGCGGTGCTGCGGATCAGCTGGTCGGCAGCGTTATCGCGGGTGAACTCACGCTGCGCGCTCTCGACGAGTTACCTATCCTCGCTGTCGTCGCTGCTCGTGCCACGGGCATCACCGACTTTCGCGACGCCAAAGAGCTGCGCGTAAAGGAATCGGATCGCATCGCCACAACCTGCGCGATGCTCCGAAATCTTGGCGTGCAAGTCGAAGAGCGTGAAGACGGATTCTCTGTCGAGGGTCTCGCCGGTGCGCCATTCACCGCTTGCGAAATTGACGCACACGGTGACCACCGCATTGCGATGTCAGGGGTGATTGCTGGTCTTGCTGCTGATGGCGATGTCAAAGTCAACGATGTCGACAACGTGGCAACATCATTCCCGACGTTCGTTGAAACCATGTGCGCGCTTGGCGCGGCCATCCAGTCGTAGTTTGACAAGCTAGCTCAGCGAGCAGCGACACCGAAGCGCGAGACGATATGGCTGGCGCTCTGGCCAGGATCGCGCCAGAACGTAATGTCGATTTCGCCATCGGGGGGCAAGTCGACACCATAGGCATCGCCGTACCAGAGCGTTAGCGGCCTTGTGATGCCTTTGTCGACAAACTCCGCCTCCAAGCCGCCACCGGTATCGCGAATGATCACCTCGCCAAATACTGAGGGCGCGCTGGAGTAGGTACCGACAAGTTCGGCGTGCGTTGCAGGAGATTGCGGAGTCCCATAGCGAAGCTCGGGGACATACGCATCTAGGGCGAGGTTGGCGATTGCATCGGGGTTGAGTGCTACCGCTCCGCCACCAAATCCGCCACCACCGTGGCTCAAGACAACAACGGCGAATCCGCTCGCCGGCACCATGGTGAAGCTCGCGGTAAAGCCCTCGACGTTGCCCCCGTGATGAAGCATGACAGGCGATGAGTCTTCAACAAACAAGCCCAATCCGTAGCCTTGTCCCGTGGAGCCAGTTCGTATTGCCTGATGACGCAGCGAAGGCATGACCTGGGCGCCAAGAGGATCGTCCGAGTTGAAGTGCGCTTCGGCCCACAAGCCCATGTCCCTTGCACTGCTCCAAGCGCCACCCATGGGCCCGTACTCCGCAGATCCGTAGTACGAGTCATTGGGACCGAAGGTTGTTGTGCCCTCGTGACCGAATGCATAGTTACCTGCGGCCAGCACGTCTGACGTTGCCATAGTCGCGCCCGTCATTCCCGCGGGTGCAAAGACATGGTTCTTGATGATCGCGCTAAAGGCCTCGCCGGTTGCAGCCTCTAGAACTGCTCCGGCAACCAAGTAGCCTGTGTTGCTGTAGTTCCAAACGGCGCCAGGCTGCGCCCAAAGCTGCATGCTCTCATTCGCTCGAACAAGGCCCTCTAGAGTTGCACTCTGATACGAATCAAGCTCTCCCGGGATTCCCGACGAGTGACTAAGAAGTTCTCTTAGTGTGATGTGCCCGAATTGTAGGTTGGGGATATAGTCGGAGATTGGGGCATCTAGATTCACCACGCCCTGAGCGTCGAGCCTCGCTGCTGCGGCGGCGGTGAACATCTTCGTGGACGATGCGAGTTGAAAGTGGGTGTCGGCGGTAATCGCCGGGCCTCCCGCTTTGACAGTGCCAATACCCGCTGCATGAGCAATCTTGCCTCCGCAGACAATTGCCAAGCCAACGCCGGGAGAATTGACTGCGTCTACGAGTTGTTCTGCCTCGGCCAAGAAGCTCTGGAACGCGGCGTCTCCTCCGGGGCAAAGACCGGCATTCGGAAACTCCTCCGGCACCTCGGTGTCATCGGTCTCGCTGGTCGGCTCGACAAATCCATCACCAACCATGCCCATGCACCCAGCAGAGCTGGCGAGGGCGAGACAAACGATTGTGGTGCACGAGTAGCGGATGGCAGTCATAGAATCCTTGGTTCGCGGTTTACACTGTAGGAATTCACCTACATTGCAAACCTACGGCCAAGGATACTCGCCAGTAATTCTAGCCTCTTACATACGGGTTCCGAGCTTCGCGTGGTGAGCGACACTCCCAGTTGGCTGGTCCTTCCCCACGCAAATCACGTCATCCCCATCCGTTTAGAGGCATGGGGACGCCGTGGTTTCTATGGCAGAGACGCTATGAGCGACGGCGGCGGCGAGTGCCGACCAGACCGATGAGTCCGAGAAGAGCCAACCAGCCGCCAGTTTGGCTATTGCCCGACGTTGAGCAACCAGAGACAACACCGCCGGAGGGATTGTCGCCGTCTGGAGCAGGGGCCGGCGGTGGGTCATCGCTCTGTCCTGGCGGCTCTGGGCGGTCGTCACCGATGGGACAAATCACGGTGACATCGTCGGGGCCTTCGGCTTCTTCGAGACCATTGGACTCATCTGTTTCGCCATCGCAGTCGTTGTCTAGGTCGTCGCAAATCTCAAGCACGGGGCCCTGGTCACCTTCGCAGGCGCCCCAGTTGCCGTTGGAGTCACAGGTCTGGGTTCCAAAGTTGCACTCTCCAACGTCCGACTCACCACACTCGATGGTGTCGCCGGGAAGGCAGTCACAATCGTTGTCGGCGGTGCCGTCGCAATCATTGTCTACACCGTCGCAAATGTCTTCTTCAACCGGAGGTGCATCGCAGCCTTCGTACTCACCAGCGACGCAGGTCTCTTCGCCAACACCACAGGCGGATGCGCAGCCGCGAACCAAGTCTTCGTCGATGGTGCCGTCACAGTCGTTGTCAATGCCGTCGCAAATCTCCACTGCATCCATGTCATCGATGATGCCGTTGCAGTTGTTGTCCAAGCCGTCGCAGGCCTCTTCGGTCGGGGATACTTCTCCTTCGCAATCGCCCCATTGGCCGTTTGCATCACACGTTTGCAGACCTGGCTGGCACTCGCCAACACTTGATGCTGTACCGCACGCTTGCGTCTCTCCGGGAAGGCACTCGCAATTCGGGTCGGTAATGCCGTTGCAATCGTTGTCGAGGCCGTCGCAGGTATCTACTTCGACAGGAGGAGCATCACAGCCCACCCATTGGCCGTCTTCGCAGGTTTCAGAGCCGGTGCCGCAATCGTTCTCGCACTCGCGATTGAGGTCTTCATCAACGATTCCGTCACAGTCATTATCAAGACCATCACACTCTTCTCCGCTGATTGTTACGACGATGTCCTGCAGCGCTGTCTGAAGTTCTAGCGGGCTGTCAGCTTGGAAGTAACATGGGTCGGCGGCATCTGGCGTGCTGCCGTTCGCATCGCAACCCGCTTTGTCAGTGCCAGCAGCAACTGCCATGAGGTTGAGGGCTCGAGCATCAACGCTATTGCCAAATCCGACAACAAACGTTGTTACGCCCATGTCGCGAAGTTCCTGAACTCGGTCGACTGCATTGAAGCGCGTCGATGCATCATATGGATCGCACCACTGCCAACCATCGGTGACCAAGACAACAAAGCGCTCTCCGGGACCGGTGTTGGGTTGCAGGGAAGGCTCTTGTGCGGCGGCGCCCAAGGTCTCGGCCATCGGCGTCCAGTTGCCGCCAACCGGTGGCGGTGTTGCGAGCTCATCGCCAATGGCATTTCGGCGGCCAAGAGCGGGCTGTACCAAGGTCTCTCCGGGCGAACACTGACCGGCCGCGGGAAAAGCCATAAGGCCCATCTCCAAGTTGTTCTCAAACTCGCCGGTGACAGCGTCGATTGCTTCGGTTGCAATGCTCCACTTGGTGGCCCCATTGATGGTGCCTGTCTGCATGGAACTCGACTGGTCGAGCACGAGCATCACGCGGGCCGGTGCGCAGGCGTCGAGAATGTCGGCGCGGTCCTTGTTGCCCTGCGCTTGGTCCCCGGAAGGCGAGCAGGCGGCACCCAGCAATAGGGCCGTGGTTGCCGAAAGCGCCGTGGCTGGCGAGAGTCTTGATAGAGCAGCAAATCTAGGCGAACGCATTGTGCTGCCATGAATAGCACGTTGCGTGCCTGGGCCCAATATGCCGATCTCTTTATAAAAACAGTGGCTTGCGGACCTAGGGCGGTCGCGTTGCTTGGGCCAAATAGGGCGCCGGGAACCGATGGCCTAGGGCTCTAAGTCGCCACAATAGCGGATCTACGCAAATTCGAGAGCCAGAACAGCAGCGCCCGAGAGGTGCTTTTGGCCACTCTGGCCTGTCATTTCTTGGTGCAATGAGGATAAGGCTCGCCAATGCCGCTGATGCCGTACGTGCGATTCTTTGTTGCGAATCGCCGCTTCGTGGCCTTTGGCTTTCTCGTCGCCTTTGCATCGAGCTTCGGGCAGACCTATTTTCTGGGCTCCTTCAGCGAGAGTATTCGATTAGAACTTTCCCTAAGCCACACCGGATGGGCTCTCGTCTATCTCGTTGGCACAATTGCGAGCGCCGTGGCGCTGCCAACGACAGGGAAACTCATCGACATGGTGCCTCTCCCTCGCTACACGGCTGGAGCGGTGGTGCTTCTCCTCTCTGGCACAGCGGTGATGGCGCTGGGCAGTGGTGTCGTGATGCTTGCCCTTGCGATCTTCCTGCTGCGCCAAGGCGGGCAGGGACTGATGAATCACATCTCCATCACCAGCATGACGCGCTACTTTGAAGAGGGAAGAGGGCGAGCCATTGCCCTAGCAACCCTCGGATTCGCAGCGGGAGAAGCGACCTTGCCGCGACTGTCGCTTGAAATGATGGATGCGTGGGGCTGGCGAATGACATTTGCCGCCGTTGGAGGTTTTCTGGTTGTCGTGATTTTGCCAACCCTTCTGTGGTTGCTGCGAGGTCACAAAGAACGACATGAACGCTACCTTGAGACTCAGGACGAAAGCGCTTCTACGAAAACTTCTGAGATGCGATCATGGACGCGTGGAGAGGTTATGCGTGATGTTCGCTTCTATCTTGTTCTCCCGGGCACGTTGGCGCCTGCCATGATCATCACCGCGCTGTTCTTCACGCACCTTAGCTTGGCGGAAGCCAAGGGCTGGTCGGGCACGTGGATTATGGGTAGCTATGGCATCTACGCTCTTGCAAGCATGGTGGTTGGCCTCATTTGTGGCACGCTTATCGACAAGATTGGCGGGACCCGTCTCGTGCCTCTGATGCTTGTACCGATGGCGCTCGGCCTTGTGGTTGCGGGGACACTGAGGCAGCCATGGAGTGTGTGGCCCTATTTTGTCTTCCTTGGCGGAAGCGTGGGCATCGGCCACACGGCAGTGTCGGCGATGTGGGCCGAACTCTATGGTGTTGGCAGCCTCGGTGCTATCAAGAGCCTGGTAACCGCCTTGGCGGTGCTTTCCTCGGCGATTGGCCCCGTTGTCATTGGAGGTCTGATGGACGTTGGAGTGCCCATCGAGCGAGTGTGCCTGGTCTTTGCGGCCTACGCGCTATTCGCCACGGTGCTGCTGGTCATCGCCTTGGGCCCGCGCTTTAAGACCGCTGCCTCTTAGAGACGCAGTTTACTAGAGCCGCTACTACTCTTTGATCGGGCGAGGGAAAAGCTCGGGCATCGGTGTTTTCCCTATGTCCTGAAATCCCTTTCGACCACCAAGAATCGCCTCGGGCGAGCCATCTTCGATGATCGACCCGTTGCGCATCTTTAGAATCCTGGAGCCCATCGCCGCAGCTTCTCCGTGGTTGTGCGTAACTTGTAGTGCGGGAATCTCAAGTTCGTGCACGAGCTCAACCACCAAGCGTGCAAGTTGCACTCGCAAGTCACGGTCGAGCGCCGAGAAGGGCTCGTCCAATAGCAGCACCTTTGGGTTGGTCGCAAGGGCTCGGGCCAAGGCGACCCGCTGTGCTTCTCCCCCAGAAAATGTCTGAGGCTTTCTCTTGGCGAGATGTTCGACGCCCACGCGTTTGAGAAGTATGTGTGCCTTGGCTTCTCGTTCGGGCTTAGGCATCTTGCGATCCATGCCGTAGCAAACATTTTGGATGGCGGTCATGTGCGGAAACAGGGCCAGGCTCTGAAAGAGATAGGCAATGCCGCGCTTCTCGGGTGGAACAAAGCGCCCTGTGCCGCCCTCACTCCAAAGCTCGTCGCCAAGTCGGATGTGCCCTTTGCTGGGGCGATAGAGCCCGGCAACTGCCTGCAAGATTGTGCTCTTGCCCGAGCCCGAGGGCCCAAAGAGAATGGTGATTCCGGTGCCTGCAACGAACTCTACGTTGAGTTCGAAGTCCTGCCCGTGGCCCGTGCGAACCACATGCAGCGCAATGTCCAGCTGGGCTCCTTTGACCGTCTCGCTCATCCGTACCGCATATCGGAGCGTCGTCCGAGACTGTTAACAACGTAGAGAACAAAGATCGCCGTTGCGGTGAGAACGGCCACCATGGCTCCGGCGGGAGCTTGTTTTGCGACTTGCTCGTAGACGTAGAGCGCCGCGGTTTGCGTCTGCCCCGGAATGGAACCTGCGACCATGACGGTGACGCCAAAATCGCCAAGCGCCCTGGCAAAGGCCAGCATCACGCCAGCCGCAATGCCGGGGGCTGCCAGAGGAAGTTGCACCGTTAGGTAGGCGCGCAACGGGGATGCCCCAAGCGTACGAGCAGCTTGCACGACGGTTGGATCGACGCGCTCAAGAGCCGAACGCGCTGACTTGATGACGAGCGGGACAGAACCCACAAAAGCGGCAATCACGCAGCCCACGACGGAGAAGGCAATATGCCCACCGGTAAGTGACTCGTAGGTTTGTCCAAGCCACGAGTTTTTCCCCACGGCGGTAAGGACGTAGTAGCCAAGCACTGTGGGTGGCATAACCATGGGCACCGTGACCAGCGCGTCGACAAGCTCACGGCCGCGGAATCGCGTTTGCGAGAGCAAGGTCGCAATCCCAACCCCAATGATAAACGAGAGGATTGTCGCAATGGTGGCCACCTTGTATGACAGCCATAGTGGGTCCCAGTTCATAAAGGATTGCGGGGCGTAAGGGAAATTCTTAGTTTGGGGCGGAAAGCCCATAGGGAAGGAGGATTTTGGCGCCTTCTTCGGAAACTAAGAAGTCTAGGAATGCCTGTGCCTCGGCGGTCTTCTTGGTCTTCGCGACAATGCCAATGCCCTGTTGTAAGGGCTTGTGCATGGCGCTTGGGACCAACGTGAACGAACCCCCACCATGAAGCGCCAAAGAGTGTGCAATGAGGGCGACTTCGGCGTTGCCACTTTCCACGTACTGCATTGCTTGCCTCACGTTCGAGCCCCGCACCACGCGCGACTCAAGGGAGTCCCAAAGCCCAATCGACCGAAGCGCCTCACGCGCTGCGGTGCCGTAGGGCGCATGCTCTGGATTGGCGATGGCGATGTGTTCGAACTTCTTGTCAGCCAAAGCGGCGAGGTCGGCGGGCGCCTCCACGCCCTTGGTCCACAATGCAAGCCGGCCTTCGGCGTATATCCGTACGCTCGATGCTGCGATATCGCCGGAGGTTTCGAGGTCGTTGAGGTAGCTAAGGTTCGCCGAGGCGAATACGTCGTAGGGCGCGCCCTCACGGATTTGCTGTTGCAGCTTTCCCGACGAAGAAAGGATGAGTGAAACCTCGGTGCCCGTCTTGGCGGTGTAGGCTTTGCCCAGGGCTTCAAAGGCGCCGGCAAGCGAGGATGCGGCGGCCACTTGTAGCTTTTTGGATTCGGACGTTCCGCAGGCAACAAGGGAAAGGCTGATTCCAAGCAGGAGTGCTACTACAGTGCGACGGCGGATCATGGGCAGGCCAAATCTACTACGGGACAATGCCAGCGTCTTGCTCCAGAACGTCGCGAATGTCCTCTTCGGCGAGCCGACAGTCGTCGAGGGCCGACAAGGTATTCTGACTGCGCACTTGTGGCCTCGTTGTGCACTCGCTTACCCCTTTGCAGCGCATGTGCAGCCTCGTGTTGGGAAAGTCGAATTCGACCTGCAAGTTCTTAAGGGCTTGAACTCCCAGGACCCCATCGAGTTCGGGAATCTCTGGTCGTAATTCATCGCGCAGCGCCTGCAGCAGTGGGAGCCCGCTTTCCACAATCAGTATCTCAATGGAATGCTGCAATTCGATGGCCGCGGCCGCCTTGCAGCTCTTCTCGTTATCAGGGCAGGGGCAGTCGACGGCATCATCCGCACAGCTTCTCGACACGCGCATTCTGGCGTTTGCGTAGAGTTCGCGACACGGACCCCGGCCGTTGGAATCGGCACCTACGTCCCCTGTGAGAGCCATATACGGCACTTGCGCCAGACGCCCTTGGACTGGGCCCGAGGGCAAATACACGGTCCCGGGCTCCAGGGTTTCAAAGGCGGGTACCGTATCGCTCGACGAGGCATAGCGCTGATACGCCTCTTCGGTGAGAAGGCTTGGCCCAATGCCAGTCGAAATCGCCAGCTGCAAATCAGTTCCAATAGCGCTCACCCGTTCGATCTCCGCATCGGGATTCTCGGGATCGGGGGCCTCCAAAACTTCCGGTGGAACGATCACTTCAGAATGCAGGCAAACGCCCAGGGTGGGGCGCCATGCACCAAATCGCACTTCGCTGCCTGCGATGAGAAGGGTGCCACCTCCCGCATAGGCCGCGTCAAATACCGCATCACAGGCAGCTGTTCTTTCGATCGTGGTGCCCGCAGTGTCGGGGAAAAAGCGCATCTCGCTGATGGGGAAATTGAAGCGAACTGACGTTCTAGATAACAAATCGGAGCCGAGAACGCCGAAGACTGCTCGTGCGGTATCTTGGCTCCCTGTCACACAGAGCTCTTCGCTTGGAGCGCAGCTATGCAGGTCGTACACCGCGGTTTGTGGAAAGCGGACTCGGGGAATCGCCGGGTCAGAGGCGCCGTAGAGCGTCACTTCCGCGAGTCGTCGTTTTGGGTCTTGAATCTCGCCGGAGCGGAAGCTATCGAAAACGGTGATCGGGCTGAGCACATCAACCACAATGTCGAGCACTTCGCCGTCTCGCTCCTGGGCCTGCAAAACGACGGGACCAGCGCTTTGATCGATGGGAATTGGAAACGGATCAATGACCTTGGACTGGTCGTCACATCCACTGGCAACCACCGCCAGGCAAACGACGGCGACGCGCAAACTCCACGGCCGCATCATGCCCTGGACACTAACACGCAGAGTGTGGTCTCTGGGCCACGTCCTGGGACTTCGGCCCCGTGGGCAAGCACGCTCCAACACGCGGGGAGAAGCCCCCAGAATGCCTGCCAAGCTGGTCGCATTGTCCTTCGCTAACTAGCCAAAGATCCGCTGTTCACGCAGTTGGCACTGCCTTCGCAAAGGGTGTTGAGCATGGAATTCGCAACTCCTTGTGAGGCAACGATGGGACACCCGACCTTCGAGTTGGTTTGCTACCAGTGCCACTATCGAGGAGCGAGCCAGGGGGCCGAGGCGGTTCAAACGGGCTGTCCCATGTGTGACTTCCCGCTGATTACCGCCACCGAAATGTCCCCATCCGCAGTGCTCTCGTCCGGGCTCACCTCAGGACTGAGACGATCTACATTGCTGCCGGGGGTCGAACCCACTCCGCCGCCGCCTCCAATGGCCGAGCAGCTTGCCGACATTGCGATGGCAGCCCCGAGGACTTCTTGGTGGAGCACGGCCGCGATTTGCGGCTTGGCCGTGGCACTTGGTGTAATCGCAAAGGCCATGCAGACCGTCCTCTAGCAAGCGCTTGCCAAGCGTGTTGAGGCGAACTCCCACCAAAGCGCGCTCTGGGAGTCGCTTGCGTCTGGGAACAACTGCCTGCATGGTCGGGGCATGAGTGCAGAAGTCATCAACGTAGACCAGAGCGGGTGGCGTCACATTGTCGTGACCGGAGACGATCGAGTTCGCTTTCTCAATGGCATGGTTACCAGCAACATTGCGACGATGGCCGACGGCGATTGGCTGCGAACGCTCATGCTTAGCCACAAGGCGCGCTTGCTCTCAATCTTCGACGTGCACGCCTTTGCGGATCATCTCCTCGTAAGCTGCGCACCAGAACTCTACGAGACGACGTTTGAGACTCTGGACAAGCACATTGTGATGGACGACGTGGAGCTTGAAGATGCGAGCCTCGCGATGCATACAGTCTGGAATACGGCTGAGGACGTGTGGACGGCGCGACCTGTTTTTGCGGACTGCCCCAATCTCTCGAGTGCGGAGGTCGTTGAGTGTCGGCGGGTCGAAGCGGGAATGCCGAAGTTTGGTGTGGATGTGAGCGATGCGAATTTCCCGTTTGAATCCCAGCTCGTGCGGCTTGTCGACTACCAGAAGGGCTGCTTTACAGGGCAGGAGCCGGTAGCTCGTGTGCACGCCCGCGGTGGTGGGGGCAGCAAGCGACTTTGCGGCCTTCGAGCTACCGATGCTGAGCTACTGCCGGTTGATGCCGAGCTCTCGACAGCAGAAAAGCCCAAAGCGGGGCGTGTCACTTCATCCGTCATAAGCAAGCAATTTGGCAGTATTGCGCTTGCCTACGTGCACAAAAGTGGCTGGGAGGAGGGCAGCGTGGTCACCGTGGGGGATCGAGAAGCCACAGTAACCAGCCTTCCGTTCACCGGCAGTTGACAAGCGCCAAGCAACTGGGCACAGTCGCGCCGCTGGGCATTTCCGGCACTTACCACTTACGGAGATATTGAATTATGGGTCGCGGAGATTCGAGACGCTCACAGAAAATGCGTCGTAAACGAGCACAGAACAGCCTCAAAGCACGTCTTAAGCGAAAGCTAGAGGTCGCTAAGAAATCCAAGAAGAAGAAGTAGCCTCGGCTGCTTCTCTATAACTGCTGCTCGTCTGCCGGTTCTCACCTGCGGACGAATCAGACGACACGCTAGCGCGTGTTTGACAGACCCTGCATCCAAATGGCGATGCATGGTGTCTGTGCGCGTTGCGTCGCCCTTGGCGGCGGAGCTGATGCTTCTCGACTGCCTCCCGAACTCTGCCGAATTCGGATCAGTTAAAGAGCACGCCGAGGTTGAGATGGAAACGCCCGCGAGGGTTGTCGCCAATCTTCACATTTAGCGGAATGGCATATTCGATCGAGAATGAGCCAACCGGTGAGACCCATCGCAGTAGGGCCAGGCCGGCGCCAAGGCTGAAGTCCTTCACATCCAATCCAACTAGGGAGTTTGTGATCATGCCCGTGTCTAAGAAAAGTGCTGAGGCGATTGGGAACTCCGCCCACGGATCTTGCCAGACTTCGAGCTGCAAATCGATGTTGTGAATCATTCGAATATTGCCACTCGCTGGCACGACGCGGAACTGATTGATGGGACCGACGGGGGCCAGTGGGTTGTCAATGAGTTCGACGGCTAGGGAGTCTTCCTCGTATCCGCGGACGGTCGTGTCACCACCTGCAAAGAAGCGCTCGACTTGCGGCAATAGCGAATCTCCTCCGAGCGGAACACCGTGGTCGTAGCGCAGGCCGGAGCTAACTGTGAGCTTGTCCCCCAACGTGGCAAACAATTGCCCTGCAAAGCCCATCTTTAGGAACCGATTTGAGCCGAGTAGGTAATCTTCTGCAACGAGTGCATCGAGTTCAACACGGTAGCCCTTGGCCGGAGTGAGTGGGTTGCGATTGCCCTCTCGGTCGCGACGCTTATCAATGATGAGCCGCGGACCAACGGTGCTACTGATTGTCGTGACCTTGGTCTGTTGGATATCGTCACTGTTGCCCGAAGGTCGAACCAGCGGAACGTCGATATTGCGTCGTCTAAAGTCGTAGCGCAGCGATACGATCCAACCTCGGAAGAATCCTCGCCTGGCTTCCTTACTCAGCGCCAAACTCAGGCCGTAGGTTGTGAGGTCGCCAAAGCGCACGGTCTCATCTTCTCGATAGCTGCCTGTGGCATCGAACGTCAATTCGGCTCCGACGTATCGCTTCATCGCCCAGTGCGGCAGTCGAAAGGTGAGGTCGCCCTGGCGGAGTTGCTGGCCCAAGTGGGCTCTTAGGCTTACTTGGGCTCCAATGCCAAAGGTGTTTGGACTCGCGCTCGCAGCCTCGGCAAAGAACAAGCTGTCGGTGGCCCAGCCGGCGGCACCCGAGTAGCTAAAGAGGTAGTCGTGGCGCTCTTCGACACGGACCAGAACATTCACGACTTCGCGCCGCGGATTGTCTCTGCCGATGTACGTGACTTGGGTGGTTGCGAAGAGCCCGCTTTGACGCAGATTTGCCTGCGCAGTTTCAGCAGCTTCAAGCGTGAGACGTTGCCCCTCTTTTAGCTTCATCTCGTTGAGAATCACCCAATCGTGCGTCTTGAAGTTTCCGCGAATCGCGATTTTCCCAATGCGTGCTGGGCTGTTCTCTTTGATTCGGTGTGAGACGCGAATCTCGGTCTCATCGGCTTCGAAGCTCGTCTTAACCGTGGCTCGAGGATATCCCTGAGCGTAGTAGTAGCGTCGAAGTCGCTCACCGTCTGCGCGCGCAACATCCTCAAGAAAGCTCTCGCCTTCGCGAAGCTTCATAAGTCTTCGCAGTGCATCCTCTGAAACTTGATTCGCTCCATCGAAGCTGAGCTTGACTGTTTCTACCAAGCTCCGCGGGCCCTCTAGAACGCGGAAGGTGACAGCCAAGCCGCGAGCGGGAAGCCGGGCGGCGATGGACGCAGCAAGGCTGGTGACGGCGCCTTCTGTGCCTCCTCCGCGGCTCACATCCAGCCGTACGCGAGCCTCGCGAAAGCCGCTTTCGCGATACTTTTTTAGGATTCGCTGTGCGTCTTGTTCAAGCTGTTGGTTGGTCGCATAGCCACCGGAGTCGCCAACGATGATGCGCTTGTAAATGCGCGTTCGAAGTATGGAGCGAAGCTCGTTGGTTGGAATGGAGTTGTTGCCCTCGACATTGACCGAGCGAACGCGCAATCGCGGGCCTTCATCGATGAGAAAGAGAATGCGTTCGAAGTTCACCTCGGGGAAGAGCTCGCGTTCCCATGTTACCTGCGCCTCAAAGTATCCTTGGTCCTGATAGAACCCCCGAATCGCGTCTGCGGAGGTCTGCACCTCGACGTCGTCGTAACTTGCAACGTCCGATAGCGTGAGTTTTTCGAGAAGCGTTGCCCTTGGGAAGGAGCCCGAGTTGCCATCAAATTCCACGTTGATGAGCCGGCGCTCACGCACTTCGATTCGGAAGTTTACTTTTTTGTCACTCCTCCGAAAGCTGTGCCTGGGGTCGTAGTCGTGGCGAATGCGCACTCCTGGGTAGCCGCGCTTTTGGTAAAGCTCGACCAGCTTCTGCACATCCTGCAAGAACGTCTGCCGGGAAAAGCGCGTCTTGCCAACGCAGACTTTCGGCACCAAGCAAAGCCTCGTGTGCTGAAAGAGTTTTTCGATTTCCTCCGACTCAATAGCGAGGTTGCCATCCACTTCGATGACTCCCACAAAGTAGGGCGCACCTGGATTCACCGTGACGGTGACGTGAGATTCGAAGGTGCCTTCCTTTTCCTGGCGCTCGCCAATCTTCACGACAGCGTCGTAGAAGCCGTCGTTGATTAGGTACAGCCGAAGGCGCTCGGCTTCTGTGCGCAGCTGTTCTTCGCGGTCGGCTTTGTCGGCAGCGAGAGGGGCACCGGGGCGCAGGGTCATTCGACGGCCAATTTCGTCGGCAAAAATGGGCTGTAGCGCCCTCCTTACCACGCGCTTGGGAAGGTCGAAAAAGCCGGTGCCCAAATCGACTTCCACATGGCGGACGAGGGTGATGGGCGTGAGAGCCAACGTTGCCCGAATGCTTCCATCCGCCAACGGCTCATTGGTTATCTGGCAGTGGTAGCCCAGTTGAATGAGGGATTCGATCACGTTCTTCTGATCTTGCTCCGACCAGTTTTGGCTCTCTTGCATGGTGGGGCGCAGGAACCCGCGGACCACTTCTTCCTTGTCGACGAGTTCGCCTTCCAGCAGCCAGGTACTTAGTGGGGCAGCGCGAAATTCATCGGGCGCTGGTGCCAAGGAATCTGCCGGGGCGTCGACTGCGGGTTGTTCTGAGGGCGGCGTGCTGGTCGGCATCGACTGCGCTGATGCTGACTCCGTGCACATCGCGAAGGAAACAAGGAGCGCAAGCGCGAACGCAAGGACCACCAGACCACGTGAGCGGCTGAACGACAGCCCTGAGCGGTTGGAGAACAGCCCTGAGCGGTTGAACGACAGCCCTGAGCGGTTGGAGAACAGCCCTGAGCGGTTGGAGAACAGCCCTGAGCGGTTGGAGAACAGCCCTGAGCGGTTGGAGAACAGCCCTGAGCGGGCGGCATTGGCGGGAACAGCGCGGGTCATGGAATCCAGTAGTCGCGAAGCGTAGCCCGGATGCGCCCCTGAGTAATGTCGTCGTCGGCCTCTTCGTTGAAGTAGGTCTGCAGAATGTCCCCACCAAAACTGATCTGATCGTCAAAGCGATAGTCGGTGCGGAGATCCCAGTTCCAACCGTTGAGCGAGCGCTCGATTTGACCGACGAATTTCCAGGAGCGGGTAAGAATCTTCTCGCCGTAGAAGCCAATGCTCGCGGTCCCGACCTGCAAACGAGCTACGTCGAGTTTGGTCGCCTGCCGAAGCCGGTCGCCAATGATGGTCGAGAAGTAGTCGCCAGCGATGTCCTTCGTCACCTGGTCCAAGTATTCGAGGCTATTGTCAGCGCCGCCGGTCGATTGATTCGTGAACTCGCCCGGTCGGCCGCTCACCGCCTCGTCACCGAGCAAGGAGCGCCGAACGTCCTCTGGCGTGCGCCCGACAAGGAGTAGCTGCATGGTCTGCTGCTTTGTTAGCCCTGCGCTTGTTCCGAGATCAAACTCAAGCTTGGAGAGGGGGCCGCGAAGGCCCAGCTGCACCAAGTGGTTCTGGCCATCGCTACTGGCAAATTCGCCTTCACTCTGAATGTCGATGTAGGGCGTTTGGAAGGGGAACTCGAGGGCAGGGGAGAAGCTTACCGAGCCTGTTGTTTGCGTGAAACGCACACGGATTGCTTGGAACTTAAAGTTGCCTTGGGCGACGTTGATGACACCATCGATTCGTGGGGCCAGCGGCGTGCCAGAGATGCCCAACTCGCCGTTGAGCTCAATGTTGGCAACGTTGTTGTCCACGTAAAACGCTCGGCTCACAAGGGCGAGTTTTAGCCGTGCATTGCCCAGAAGGGGGATGCTCTCAAAAATGGAGGTATCGCTGCCCGTGGCGCGAGTTGGCTGTAGTGCATCGAGAACCGGGTTGAAGCGTTGGATGTAGCGGCCGTCGACGACTTCGATGCGTCCTGCGATCTCTAGCCCTTCGGCATCGCCGACGACTTCGAATCCGTTGAGGTGCACAGCGAGCTCGAGAGTTTGTGGAATGCGAAACAGCAAGTCTCTGGTGGAAACACTGATATCCACATCGACAGGTTCCCATTCCTCAAGACTGATGTTGCCCTTGAGTTCGGTGATTTGTCCTTCGCCATCGACGGTGCCCTGGATGTCTTCAAACTCGATGAGCTGATCGGTAAACCGCAAGACGCCCGTGTTGAGGGCAATCTCTCGGTGGACGGCGCGGGGCGTGATCGAAAGCGTGTTGCGATCGTTGAACTCAATGGTGCCATCGATGTCGGGTGTGGAACCGACTCCGAGTAGAGCGACGGAGATGTTGGCCGACCCCGAAGCCGCTGAGAAAACTTCTGGTGCGGCGGCGAGCAGCATCTTGCCGGCCAGTTGGCCTTCGATGCGCATCGCCCAAAACTCAGGGGCAAAATTATCCAACGCCAAGCCGCCCGAGACATGCAACTCAGAGGCTTCGTCTGAGAACTGATCCGAGACCATGACCCGAAAGCCGGTGAAAGCGAGTTCGCGGTTGGTGAGCTTAATCTTGCCATTGGGAATCGTAATGATTGCGTCTTGGCCGGCGAGCTTGAGGTAGATATCGCGAAGGCTCAGTTCAGCCTCAACCTTGGGGGCATCTAGGGTTCCGACGAGCTTAATGTCAGCTACGACTTCGCCGTCCATCGCATCGAATTGGCGGCCGACATAGGGCTCAAGGGTTTGCACGCTGACGACGCCCTCCAAGCCAAAGTTGAGCGCGGTCGCGGTGGCATCACCACGTAGCGTGAGGTCGCCTGTCGGCCCCGAGATGATGGCTTGCTCCGTGAATCGAAGGACATCGCCATCGAAATCGAGTGCGAGTGGGGTCTTGTTGCGGAGACGAACAGGGGACGGGCGCCCGTCCTCATCCTCGTGGGCTAAGACAATCTCTGCTTCGCTGAGGTTGGCCTGCATCGTCGGCTTTGTGACGCCGAGCAGGTCACCCTGAATATCGATGGAACCGGTAACCCACCCGCGCACGCCGTGCTCTTCACTCAGCTTTGGGATGAAGCGATCGACTTCGAATCTGCGGACGCGCAAGGAGAGCTCGCTTGCATAGGGGGCACGTGTGGTGAGCAGCCAGTCCAGCGTTACACGCCCCTGCAAAACATTGCCGGTGATGCGAACCTGAGAATCTCCCACGGGCTCGACGGCGAGTTCGGTCGTTCCGAGAAAGGCGTTTTGAACCCATGAGCGAAGAAGTGTTACCTGGCCCGTAATCGTTGGTGCGTCGGTGTTGCCGCTCAGCTGAATCTCGGTGCTCAATGCGCCGCCTGCAGTGGTCCCGAGTCCGCTCCACCGGGCGAGCATACTGTCGAGAGGCAGGTCGCGCAGGCTAAAGATGCCTGAGAGATTTTCTGAACGATCAACAAGGGCTTCTAGGTGAAGCACACCGCCGGCTTCTCTCGCAAGGCTTCCCTCTAGGCGCTTGTCTCCGTTGCGCCGGCTTTCGAAGACGATGGAGGTGTCTTCGTAGGACTCCCCGGCTAGGCGCCACTTTGACAACTGCGCTTTCACTTTCATCTCGGGACGTCGAACTGAGCCCGAACCGCTGAGTTGAACGTTGAGTCGGCCGTCCAAAAACGCACCCACGATGGGCAGCTTCGAAAGGTCGAGCCGGATCGCTTTTGCGGTGACGTCGCGGAGCAGCGGGACACGTCCTGCCAGGTTCACGCTACCGCTAGCTTCCACGGTGCCGCCCATCGTTGAGCTCTCCGCGTTGCGAATCACCAATTGCTGGCCCGCGTACTTGAGGCCCATGCGGAGCGTGTCAACGAAGGGCAGGCCCTTCGCGACCAACGCCGGAGCCGTAACAACCGGATCATCCATTTGACCACGCACGGTCACGCGACCATGCACACCACCAAGTGGCAGTTTGACCTTGAAGAGACGCAGGTAGCGCTGCGCCCGTGATAGCGCCAAGTCAAAGACCAAGTCGATATCGTTTTCCGAAGGGTCGAGCGAGCCGTGCACCTTGTTGAGCGCAAGTCCGGGAAGCTTGACCGTCACACCTGGCGACTCTGCGGTGATCCGCGTGCCTTCGCGATATGCCAGGCCAGAGACTTGGGCCTCTCCCAGGGTGAGTTCCAGCTCTTCGAGACGCTGAAGCACCTCATTGCCCGATGCGACGAGCCGGCCTGTGAGTTTGCTTCCACCTGCGACGGCTAAGAAGTCTTCTGGCATGTAGGGCGCAAGCTCGATGGCCTCCGGGATATCGATGTTGAGATCGAAGTGCAGTGGATCCACTCGGAAAAGTGCTTTCAGCTCCATGCGTCCTTCGCCCCCCTTAACGTGTGCGACGACATCGGTCATCGATCCGGTATCGGTGGCGGTGTCCCAACTCGGCACGGCGCTGTCGATTTGCAGTTCTAGCTTCTGTCGGTCCTCGCCCATCGGAATGTAGACCTCAAGGTCCCGAATCTCGGCGCGGCCGCGAGGCGCGAGCATGGGGCCAGACATGGTTAGACTGAGACCTAGATTCGGCCCGCCAGCCAAACCATCAGAGGCGTCGCTGGCGATTTTTCCTGCGTTGCGCACATCCAATGCGAGTTTGAGTTCGCCGCCAAACACGTCGATCCACGAATCGAGCATGGCACCTTCAAGGTCGAGCTCCATGCCGTCCTCGCCCTTCGCGCTAATCTTGTATTGCACGTCGCGCGGGACAAGTTCTGCTGGCCACCGACTTGGGAGTTGACTGAGTTCATGAACTTGAATGTCGCGTAGGTGTATCGGTAGTTCGTAGGCAATCTCGCCAGCTGCATTGGTGGTTCGATACCGAATGGTTGCGGACTCCGCACGTGTCGCTGGTTGGCTAACGGAGGCAACGCTGTAGTAGAGCTTTGGGCCCAGCGGATCTGCACCACCGTGATAGAGGTAGCCACCACCGCTGATCCCACGAATCTCGATGTGGGTATCGCCTTGATCCATGTTTACGTCGATACCGCGACCACCATCTGCGCTGCCCACGACTAAGAAGTTTTCTACATCCACTGTTGCGCGGGCTGCAGCGCTGTAGCCGGTGCTAAAGCTAGCGGAACGCTTTGGATAGAACGCGGAGAGCAGGCTGATAACCGTCGTATCGTATTCGTGAGCGGGGTAGGGCTCTTTGACCTGCTTGAGTGTGATCGTGCCGCCCTGGTCGAGACGCACGTTGCGCAGCCGGTAATTGCCCGCGATCGCTGAGTGCACATTGATTTCTAGGGTGCCGCCCTTTGTATCGATGACATTCGTTCCATCTTCGTCGTATACTCGTAGGTCGTGTACCTCGACCTCGATCCATCCGTCTCCAACCAGCGCCGAAAGCCCGCTGAGAGGCCAATCGATGGATTTGACTTCGACACTCCCGCGAATGTTGCCTTCAAGTTTTCCTTCGACAAATCCGGCGAGTGCCTCACCATTAAAGCGAACGCGTGCGACGACAACAGCTGCGCTGAGCAAGAAGACGGTGACAAGACACACATACAGCCACGTGCGGCGACGACGAGGCTTCTTGGGCGGATGCTGCCCAGAGCTATCGGGATGCTGCCCAGAGCTGGCTTTGGCCTGAGGGCCGTCTTGGTCTTGGGAAGTCACCGTTTTACTCAGTTCAAACTATCACGAGAGCGACGTGCCGGAAGGCTTTCAACGTTTGCTTTGCCCTTGGGAATACCAGCGTGCGCACACCAGTTGAGACACATAGAAGGAGCGGAATATGCAATTTGATGATGAAACACCTACCCCAAAATCAGACTCTCAAACCGGCCGGGAGGTTGTGCCGCTAAGACGGGAGGTACCCATGGTCGAGCGCCAGCGAAATGCGCTCTTGGCAGGGGTCTTGAGCTTGGCCGGTGTGGCCCTCGGTTTTGGATTGGGACAGTTCGCATCGGCGAACTCCAACTGTCCCCATTCCGTGATTGTGCACACGAGCCCGCATGCGGGGCAGGTGCAGACATCGGGATGTGCGCCAGCGAGTGACATGGTGACTTGGCTGGGCGTAGTTGTGGAGAGCCATCGAGATATGCCAGGCGCACACATCACATCGGTCTTTCCCGGATCACCCGCAGAGGCCGCAGGGCTTCGGCCGGGGCATCGAATCCTCAGTGTCAACAGTGCGCCCATTCTCGGAGCCAGAGAGCTAATCCGTGAAGTGCGGAGTCACAATGGCGGTCAACGGGTATCGATTCGACTGGACGAGGGTGGAGGCCAAGACACTGTTCGACCAGTCGTCCTAGGGCAGCTCTCTCCATCGGAGCTACAGCACATGATGCCTCGTCGTCGTCGCTAGGAGCTGCCGGCGCTACGAATTCGTAGCGCTACTGCTCACACTCAAGCCCCGAGTTCGACTGGCCGTCACGAATGGTGACGCAGGTCGAGCCCAGCTGGGCTTCCGACTCGAAGGTGATCACGATCTCATCACCTTCAATGGCCGGGAACGGTGGCGTGTCCAGCACACTGCCGTCGCTCTCCGCCGTGGTGATGATTCCCTCGCCCGCATCCCGGTTGAAGACATAGACAACTGCGCCGGCAAACGACGGTTCGGGGCCGTAGCGGAACGTGGCAAATCCCGTATCGGCATCCAGAGCAAAGAAGACGTTCTCAGGGGATGGGGGAGGGATCGGGACCGAAGGCGTGACACAGGCTAGATGCCCAATCGCAAGTGCGATGAGGAGTGAAAGTCTATGTAGCCAACTTGTCATCTCAAGCTCTTTCTAGTGCAGAAGGTGTGCCGGCTGATCTCACGGCGTTTCGCGCAGTTAGCTTTGCAGATTGCCAACTGAGTTGCCAGTTGTTCGAGCGTGCTGCCAACCCGGATGGCAGGGCGACAAGACCGGAACCAAGTGCCATAGCTCGCGATGGAGAAAGCCGGGCACCGAAACAAAGAAAGGCCCGGCAAGTGCCGAGCCCATCTTACAAACGCGAACCGACGTTACGGTGTGCGCTTTACGTCAGAAGGCAGCAGGAAGGAGACGCCGATGCCCATGAAGAGGTGATTGAGAAAGCGGTTATCGTCTTCGGTCACCGCAAGGTCGGCGTCAAAGTCGAGGCCGGATGGGTTGTCGTTGAAGAGGTAATCGCGAACCGTGAGGTCCAGAGCAATCCAATCGTTCAAGAAGACGTGGATGCCGCCACCAAGGTAGAGGCCGGCGCGAAAGCCATCGTTGAGGATGGGATCGTTGTTTGGGTTGTTGTCGGGAAGGATGACCATCCCGTTGCTGTCCATGCCGCCGCTTGGGTTGGCGTCGTCACAGATATCGGTGCTGCAATCGCTCTTAAGCTGAGCGAATGAGATTCCGCCTTGGAAGTAGAAGTCGAAGTTCACGAAGAACTTCCCAAAGGCAGCGAGCTTGCCGTACCAAGGAGTGACACCAACGTAGATAGCGCCATGGATAGGCATGCTGTTGAGGTGAGACTCAAACTCGGTCTTTGTTGGAGTTGGGTCGGTGTCGGGATCAGCTTCTGGCAGGTTGCTGAGCAACTTGTCCGTTAGGCCAGTGTTGATGCTGGTGCCAAAGATGCCAACAGCACCAAAGGAAAGCAGATCGGAAGCGTGAAACTCAAGCTTCAGACCAGCACCAAGTGTGTGGCGGAAGTCGGAGTTAATGGTCGACTCGGAAGCCAGACCCACTTCGAAGCGCTTTTTGACGAGAAGCAGTCGGTGGCGAACAGCAGGAACACCATCGAGAGCGCCTTTGCGCTCAGCGTGTGCATCCGCCGGTGCGACAGCTGCAACGCCAGCGGCGAGCAGAGCCCCAAGGCCCAGTGTGCAAAGTCGCTTTGCGGTGCGGCTCGTAGAGTTTGTGGAGGTATCGTTCTTCATAGCGTGACTCGTTGTTACGTTGCTCATGAGGCGTATCCCCTAGCGGAAGGTGGTGTAGTCGAATGACATTGGGAACCAGATGCTCACACCGGCCTGGAACATAATGTTGTTGATGATTGCGGTATCAGCGCTTTCCATCGCGATGTCGCCGTCTGGCTCCGTGCGGCCAGCAGCCTCGAACTTGTCGACGAAGATGTAGTCGCGGATGCCGAGGTTGACAGTGATGAAGCGGTTGAGGAAGAAGCGCATCCCGGCGCCAAAGTTGGGCGTGATGAGCGTGTTCTTAAACGGCTGAAGTGCCGGATCGCGAGGAAGAACTTCTGACTGGGTGAAACCAACACCAGCGGTTAGGGCAGTTTCCCAAGAGATGATGTGCTCATCGAGGACTGCGAACTTTCCGTAGATTGGGATGTAGTGGAAGTTGAGGGAAGCGCCGAAGTTGTACTTGTTTACCGTTGGTAGGCGACGTGCCTGCCTAGCAACAAGGTCGAACGGCTCGCGAAGACTCTTTACGTAGTACTGACCTTCGAGACCGACAGCGAGAACATCGGTGAGGTAGTAGTTGAAGGCAGCGGAGAAGGCGAAGTGACGAATGATGTTGTCATTCATGGTCACGCCCCAGCTTGGAACAAGCTCAATGCGGTTGACCTTCAGGAACGGCTTGCGAACCACAACAACGATGTCTTGCCACGAGACCTTCTCAACATCGCCAGAGAGCACGTCGCCCTTGTTGGAATCGCCATCTGGATCGAGTTCGGGTTCTGGACCCTCGGGCTCTGGCTCCGGCTCGGGATCTTCGTCACCGAGGTCACCTTCAACCTCGCCATCTTCGTCGAAGGTCATTTCCGGATCGGCTTCGTCCTCGTCGAAGGTCATTTCTGGCTCTTCATCAGGTTGGGCGTGAGCCACCTGAGAAGGCGTCCAGACAGTGAGCAGTGCCACAGCAAAGAGCGAGGAAAAGAGGGTTGATGACATCAGTGTATTGAAACGTCTCATGCTAGATACTCCCGTATCGGGGCGGGCTGCGGAATTGTCGTAGAGAAATTGTCGTGGAGAAACTGGTGCGTGGGGGCTGGAAATCTGTGCTGCTCTGCAAATCTGAGGCGGGTCTGAAAACCTGCCAAAGAGTAAAACTCTATAGATTCCGTGGAGTTATGCCTGTTTTGAGAGGCTCGCGGACTATAGCACGGTGATTCTAGGTGCATCAAGGCAACGCAGGTAGGTTTCACGTTCGAGATATTCAAGAGACGTGATCCTCGCTAGCTGTTGTGTGGGGGCTGTCTTGATAGAGCGCGGCGACAAAGCTCGCTGGAGCGAAGGGGCGAAGGTCATCGACCTGCTCGCCGATGCCGATGTAGCGAATTGGAACTCCCATCTCGTCAGAGATGCCGAGAACGACGCCGCCCTTTGCGGTGCCATCGAGCTTGGTGAGCACAATACCCGTTATGTCCATCGCAGCTTTGAAGTGCACGGCTTGCTGAATGGCGTTTTGGCCGGTGGTTGAGTCGAGAACGAGCCAGGTTTCATGGGGGCAGCCGGGCATCGCCTTTTCACAAACTCGGCCGACCTTCTTGAGCTCTTCCATGAGTTCGACCTTGGTGTGAAGACGGCCTGCGGTATCGCAGATCACCACATCGTAGTCCTGTTCACGGCCTTGCTTGATCGCATCGAAAATCACCGAAGAGGGATCTTGGCCATCCTTGCCCCGGACCACCTTCGCTCCGGCTCGCTCGCCCCAAACTTGGAGTTGCTCCACTGCCGCCGCCCGGAACGTATCGCCAGCGGCGAGAAGGACCTTCTTACCTTCGCCCTGCAGCTTGGCCGCGAGCTTGCCGATGGTTGTGGTTTTGCCGGCGCCATTGACCCCAAGCACCAGAAGTACAAAGGGGCTTTGGCTTGAGAAATCGATGTCCGGAGCATCGATGTCGAGAATCTTCACGGACTCTTCTTGCAGCATGTTCCAGACAACCGAGGGGTCGTCGAGCTCGTTTTTGGAGAGCTCGCTCTTGATCGCACCAAGAAGGCGATTGGCCGTCTTTGGCCCGATATCGGCTGTAAAGAGCACTTCTTCTAATTCTTCCAGAAGGGAGTCATCGATCTTCTTGCGAGCAAAGAGCTTGCCCAGTCTCGAGACGAATCCGGTCGAGCGAGTCTTGGCGAGACCGTCCGCAAGCCGCTTGGCCTCGTCGTCGTCTTCATCAGGTCCATCGGATTTGTCATCCTCATCTGTGCCTGTGGCCGACTCATCGGCTTTCTGTGTGTCAGAGTCTGACTTTGTTTTGGATTCACCCTCGGCGAGCTTGGGGCGTCCGCTGGCCTTGCCATCTCCAAGGGCGGAGCGCATCGAGGCACGACGGATTCCAAAAACCACCAAGCCGGTGGCAACTAACGCTATAAGTAGTGTGACGAGTTCCTCGCCTGAGACCGGCATCGGCGGAGTTATAGTCCGCTATCGTCCGAGGATCTACGGTCTAGGGGGCTGGCGTGGTCCTTCTTTTTGGGACACGCGGCAATTTCGCCAATGACTACTGCTGATGAAACGCTCTAACCAAAGTTCGAGCTGACTCTAAGACGTCTTCATGAGGACTGCGCTGCGAGAAGAAGCTCTCCTCGACAAAGTCGGTGAGCTCGGCGAGGGCCGCATTGGGTTTCGAGCTGCGCACATGGTCGAGAATTTGCCTCGGCGTCCAGATCCCCCAAAGCTTGGGGTTGGGAAGTCTGGGGCGGAGCGCGTCTTTATATAGTGCGAAGATCTTCTCGCGAACGGGCAGCAAGTCGACCGTTGTGTTGTGGAACTCGCCGCGATGCGGAACGAGTACCGGAAACTCTTCGCTCACGTAGCCGTCTGCCATCACTCGAACCGTGTGCTCACCTGCGTGCAGAACCGCGGTGCGGAAGTCGCCTTTGGCGTTGGTTTGGAGAACCTGCGCAGGAGTGCCGGTCACCTCAATTCGCGCCATATTGATAGCTTTGTGGGTCATCACGCAGCGAACGGTTCCTTGGATATCCTGATAGTGCGCCTTGCGAAACGTGTTGCTGAGTTTTGCGCGCCCAGCAACAAAGCCTGTCTTGGGGACAACATCGACGATCTCGTCATCATCGCTTTGATCGATGTCGTCGTCCTTTGCAGACCGACGCCAGCGTTCCCAGGGACGAGCGCGCAAGCCAACAAAACTCAGCAGCCCAAGCCCGGTAATGGCGAACGCCGCCAGTGCAAGCGACATCGAGATGGGCTTGCGATCACCAATCGAGATCGAGATGGGCGTCGATTTGGTCTGCGCCTTCCACGACTCGGTCGGTCGGTAGATGGCCTGCAAGGCGATTGCGGACCCGCTTCCCAGCTCTTCACTATCGATGGAGAGGTGGTAATCGCCTCGCTCGTCCGTCTTGGTGCTTTCAATGCGCTGACTCTGAACTTCAAGGCTAATCACCGCATTGACGATGGGGTTTCCGCGACCATCCTCGAGTCGGCCCGAAATCTTCACGGCATCGCCAAACGAGAAGTCACTGCCATTGGAAGCAAGGCTGAGCGAGCTTGATGAGGTGACTTGAAAAATGCTGCTCACGGTGGCGGCATCGTGGTTTTGATCGCCTGCGAAGCGCACTTCGATGCGCTTGCGACCAGCCTCACCGAGTTGCTCTTGGGAAATGACGACGACGGCTTGTCCTCGATTGGTCTCTGTCTGGGCTGCGGTCGTGAGCTCGTCGCCAATGCTGGCGAGTAGGACCTCAAGCTGGAGAGAGTCGACGGGCCTACCATCGCTTGTGGCGTTGATCTTGATTTCGAGCTCGGTGGCTGTGTCGGGCAGGGTACTCGGAGCATCGAGTATGAGTTCGAGTGGCCGCTTCTCGATATCAAAGTCAGCCATTTCCAAATGTGCTGCATCGAAGAAACGGCTCTCGGTAACGTCCACACTGAGCATGTGCTCACCTTCGGAGCCTGCAAACCGTTGATAGAAGTAGCCATTGCCGTCGGTCAGAAGGGTGACCCAGCGCTCGTCGTACTGCAGCCGGATGCTGAGATAGGGGGCACCTTCGCCGTCGCCCAGCTGAACTAGGCGCCCGCGAACCTCCACACTGCTTCCACTTCGACGAATTGGATCGAGTTGGATGTCGAGGCGATCCCGGAGCACCAGCTCTGGAGCGGCTTCTACGGAACGATTGGAAGTCGTCAGCATTAGTGCCAACAGGCAGAAAACACTCAAGACTCCCCTCACTCTGAGAGGTATAGCACGGGTTGTTTGCACGCTCATTGTCAGCCCGATCTGGCAAGGTGCTCCCGCCTCAAGGAAACGCGGGATCTCCGCAGTTGTGAGTAGTCTTCAGTGCTCGCATTCCAACAACCGGCACCTCTTATTTATGCGAATCAAACGAATCGAAGTTCTCGGGTTCAAGTCCTTCTGCGATCGCGCCGTGCTCAATTTCGGCGAGCCAATCGTTGGCGTCGTTGGACCCAATGGTTGCGGCAAGTCCAACATCGTCGATGCCATTCGATGGTGCATGGGTGAGCAGTCTGCAAAGAACCTTCGTGGCCAAGCGATGGGCGATGTCATTTTCGCCGGCTCGGATACGCGGGGCCCAGCGGGCATGGCAGAGGTTAGCTTGACGTTTGAAGACGTGGGCTTTTCTCACGAGACGCTAAAGTCAGCTCTCGATGACGAAGAGGCGCTTGCCGACTCCACTCGGGCGCCTGGTGACCCAGAACGCGATCCCGCCTCCGAGGAAACCGATTCCGCAGAGCTCACAGGTGAGCAGCAAGAGATCGCCGCAGAGGTTGCAGCAGACAAGGCCGCCATGGCCAAGCTTGCCGAAGAGGCAGCGCAGGCCCGTGAAGAGGCCGGCGAAACTCTCAGTGCTGGCTCAGCTGGCGCCGCCGAAGCGGGTGCTGCCATTGCTGGTGTCGCCGATGCCGCACCGGCTGATGATACGAGTTCTTCTGAGGTCGTTGAAGTTGCCGCTGAAGGCGAGGCTGCAGTCGCTGAGGTTGAGGAAGAAATCGACCCGTATCAGGCGACTAAGGATGCGGCTCGCATTCTGGCCGACAAGCCGCCTGTCATCGACTACGCAAAGTACAGCGAAGTCACCATTACGCGTCGCCTCTTTCGCGATGGCACATCGAGCTACTTTCTCAACAAGACGCCATGTCGTCTTCGCGACATCACAGACTTCTTCCTTGGCTCGGGCGTAGGCACTAAGGCGTACTCGATCATCGAGCAGGGCCGCATTGGCATGATCGTCTCGGCGCGTGCCGGCGATCGCCGCCACATCATCGAAGAAGCCGCTGGTATCACAAAGTTCAAAACCAAGAAGCGCGCTGCAGAACGCAAGCTTGATCAGACTCGGCAAAACTTGCTGCGTGTCTCAGACATTGTCTCAGAACTTGCCAAACGGCTTGGTTCGCTGCGCAGGCAGGCACAAAAAGCCGAGCGCTACCGACGCTACAAAGGTGAAGTCAAGGACATCGAGCTTTGGATGGCGTCGCATCGGTTTCTCGAGTTGCGTGCGGTGGAACGCATTCTGCGCGAAGACCTCGCTGACCTCACAAAGACCCTCGAAGATGTTCGGGTTGAACTTGAGGCCAAAGACGCAAAGGTCATCTCAGAACGCTCGGAGTTGGCCATCGAAGAGCGCCGTCTGACCGAACTCCAAGAAACGATCTTCGAGGTCGAGAACCGAGTTCGTCTTTCCGAGAGCAAGATTGAATTCCAAACCCGCGAAGCCGGGCAACTCGACGTTCGATGCACGGCCGCTGGTGAAGAGATTGAACGGCTCAAAGAACAAAGTGCAATCGATCAAAGCGATCTTGAGGCGCAGAAGGTGGAGTTTGAGGCCATCGACATAGCGGTTGCTTCTGAAGGAACCGGTGCTGCCGAGCGCGAGCAAGCACTTCAAGATGCACGCTCAGGGCTCACCGAGGCCAAGAGCAAGCTTGACGAGGCTCGTGACGAACTCGGCAAGGCCCGCTCTGATGTGGCCCGCTCCGAAAGCAGCCAGCAATCGATCGGTGGTCGCGTGAGCGATGCCCGCGGCCGTCTCGAACGACTGCTTGAAGAAACCCACGGGATGGATGAGCGCGTTGCGGAGCGCGAGGCGATGAGCAAAGGGATCAAGGAGCAGCTCGCTACGCTCGTGCAAACGCGCCTTGACCTTGGCAACAAATCAGAAGAGTTCGCAGCGCGCAAAGCCGAACTCGATGAGAAGGTCTGCCTATGCGAGGCCGAAGTCGAGACGCTTCGTACCGAGGTTCATCGGCGCAAGTCTCGTCTGCAATCCCTAAAAGAGATTCACGACAAGTACGAAGGATTCGCTCGCGGCACTCGTGCTGTCATGCAGCACGCCGGCGACCTCGTTCAATCCGATGGATTTGAGATTCGTGGTTTGGTTGCCGATGTGGTGAACGCGCCCGAGAATCTCGAAGTCGCTGTTGAAGCAGCGCTCGGTGACAAACTCGGCGGGATTCTGGTGAACAAGGCCGAAGTTGGTGTTCGCGCCATCGAGTACCTGAAAGAAACGTCCGCTGGGCGTTCGGCCTTCGTACCCTTCATGGTCCCGGTTGGCGGCAACGGCGGCATCGCGTATGAAGATCGCAGCGGCATGCAGGCGACCCCAAGCGGCGAAGGCGTGCTTGGCGCGATGGTCGACCTTGTCACCTTCGAAGACGACTACCGCGAGGTTGCCAGCAATCTCTTGGGACAAATGGTTGTCGTCGAAACACTTTCGAAGGCACTCGAGCTGCGCGCCTTGGGCGTCACGCAAACGCTGGTGACTCTCGATGGCGACATTGTGGATGCTCGTGGCGTCGTCGCAGGTGGTTCTCGGGACTCGCAAGGAGCTAGCGTTCTCGGCCAGAAACGCGAGATTCGCGAGCTTGAGGAAATCGTAGAGGCTCTTGAGCGCGACCTTACCGAAGCAACGGCAACGTTCGTTTCGACCAAGAGCGAGCTCACCAAAGTTACCAAGGCCATCGAAGGCCTGCGCAACGATCGGCACGATGGCGAACTGGCAATTACCGCTCACGAGCGGGACTTGAGCGGTGCGCAAACCGAACTCGAAGGGCTTCGCGAGCGCCAGGCTCGTCTCAATAGCGAACAACTTGAACTCGAAGATCGCGTTGGTGCCTTGGAGCACGAAGCGCGAATCATGCTTGAGCTTCACCAGACGGCGAGTGCCGACATGGGGCGTTTGGAGACCGAGCAGCTCGGTCTGATTGACGAGGTGCAACGCGCCCAAGAGCTTGTCGATGAGCGGCAGATGATTGCGACCGAGGCTCGTGTGCGAGTTGCGCAAATCGGCGAGAAGCGCGCATCGCTTGAGGCGGGGATTCTTCGCCTTGAAAAGAGCCAGGAAGTCGTCGGAAACCGCGTCGCATCGCTAGCTGAGGCCATTGACGCCGACAGCAAGCGCAGCGAGGAACTTCGTGCTGAGAGTAAAGAGCTATCGGAAGAACTCGTAGGGCTCTACGAGGAGCGCACAACAGAGACCGCTAGCCTCGACGAAGGACGCCGGGAATACGGGCGTCGCAACGCGGACATCCAAAGCGACGAAGTGTTGGTTCGCGAGCTGCGGAGCCAATCCGAAAAGCTGGCAAAAAGCTGCGGCGAGCGCGATGTGAGTCTTGGGAATATCGGCAGCGATCGCCGACACCTCGAAGAGGGCATCGAAGATCGCTACCACCTCGACCTTCCCAAAATCGTCACCGAGTACCACTTGCGTGCCCAGGTCAGTGCCGAAGATGAGGAGCGGCTCAGCCAGCGGCGTCGCGTCATCGATCGGATGGGGTCAGACATTAACCTCACGGCCATCGAAGAGTTTCAGACGCTCTCGGAGCGACACGACTTTTTGGCAACGCAGCAGGTCGACTTGGATAGCGCAGTCTCGCAACTTGAAGACGCGATCCAAAAGATCAACAAGACGTCTCGTCGACTCTTCAAGGAAACGTTCCATCTCATCAACGACAAGTTTAAGGAGATGTTCCCGCAGCTCTTCCGCGGTGGTCGTGCAAGGCTCCAACTCACCGGCGGCGAGGATGTCGACATTCTCGAAGCGGGCGTGGAGATTCATGCACAACCTCCAGGCAAGAAGAACACCACGGTCGATCAGCTCTCTGGTGGAGAGAAGGCACTTACCGCCGTCGCTTTGCTGTTCTCCATCTTCCTCATCAAGCCATCGCCGTTCTGTTTGCTCGACGAAGTCGACGCTCCGCTCGACGAGGCCAACGTGGATCGCTACAACGAGATTCTGCGAGCGATGACCGACCACTCACAGTTCATCGTGATTACGCACAACAAGCGCACGATGGCTGTGGCCGATAGGCTTTACGGAGTAACGATGCAGGAACCCGGTGTTTCCAAGCTTGTCACCGTGAACCTGCAGAAGGTCGGCGACAAGGTTCGGGCCGCATAGCGAACGCTTGGCTCTGGGCTGGCAGCGAATGGCGCACAGCCTAGGCTCGTCCGGACGACGTCGCGCCATGGGCGTTCCCCTACGTAGTTAGAGCCGTCCGCGCCGCATGGTCGCGCGGGCGCGGGCAATCTTGGAGAGCACGTGAGCCGGGCTCTCCTCTCGCCGCACAGCAATCAGCGGCACGCCATTGGCACGGAGTAGCTGCGATGCCCGAGCCAGCTGGAGCGACTGCTCGCGCTCCAAAACGTCCTCGACCATCCATCGTGTCTGCTGCTTTCCCGAGCCTGTGGGAACCGCGATGCGAGAGCCAACCGGGGCCAGGGCCACCACTTGCCGCCCACCGCGGCGTGCGCGGGTGAGTTCGCTGAGCTTGCGATTGGGATCTTCCATCATGCCACCGAGGTCGGTGACAACCACCGTGCTATCCGCTCGCGGTCCGATGGCAACTTGATGGACGGCACTCGCAAAGCCCTCGGCGCGACGCCCGACTTCGTGGTACCGCCGATAGGGAAGCGCAATGCCACGCAGGCGCGCGAAGCGGCGCAGCTTGTCCATCAGCTTTGTCGCGCTCTTCGCGGGTGGTTTCTTCCACGGGAACGGGTCGACATGGCGCTTGTTGCCCGATTTGCTGGCCTTTGCTCGTGCTCGGGCAGCGCCGGCAACCTTGAGCATCGCGGTGATCACACGGTCGAGTGCTTTTAGGTCGTAGAGTTCGCCCTTTGGACCCGCTTGGATGTGTTCCCAGGCTGGCGAGTCGAGGGCAGGGGCCCGGCTGATGCGCGCGTCCACTGCTTCTTGGTGAAGGAGATAATCCGAGACGGCAGCCACGAGCTCTGAGTTTGTGAGGTCGGTGAGATCCTCGTCGACGATTCCATTCACCTCGACGAGCCGATCCGCCAGTTGCAGCAGCTGTTGGCGGCCTTCGCCGGGCGGCAACTGTGAGTAGACGCGCGTATCAAACGTTATCAGGCCGACGCGGTCTCCTGCATCGAGAGCGGAGCGCGCAAGACTAGAAACCAGGTCGATGCCGTGGTCGAGCTTGCGACGCCCGGGCTTGCCTTCGCGCATGTCGCCGCCAATATCGAGCAAGAATTGATGCGTCAGCACAATCTCACTCTCCAAGTCGCGCACCATGAGTTTGCGGTGCTTCGCAGTCGCCTTCCAAGCGATGTTCTTAAATGGATCTCCGTGCTGATGTTCGCGCAGTTCGCGCAGCTCTCCGGCAAGTCCGCGGCGTTTGACTTGGTGCAACCCCTGTCGCTGATGCGAGGCACCTCCTTGGCGCTGCTGCGTGCTCGCCGTCGCCAGCTGGCTATGCCGAGGAAAGACCTTCAGGGGCAGGGGATTGGGGAAGTAGGCTTTGAGGGTAAAGAGACCGAGGATGTCACCAAAGTGCAGCGCCGCTCCGTGGAGTACATGGTAGCCGGGCTCTCGGACGTGGAGTAAGCCCTCGACGTTGACCTGCATTCCGGCAGACATAAACGCCTCAAGGCCTTCGGGGGGCTCGATAGGCTCACTGCATAAGACTTCGATCCGAAGAACTCGTAGGCCTCGGGCTCCGTGATTGCGAAGGGCGATCTGCAGAGGTAGCGCTTGGTCGACGGTGAGGGCGCCTCCGGCCAGTTCATGGGTTGGCATCCACCAGCTGATCTCAACTTTGCGACGTCGCAGGAGAATGGCTGCCGGGTAGAACCAAAGGTAGGCCGAGAAGAAACTCGCAATAACAACGCCACCCATTGCCACCAGCGGCGCGGTGCCACTGAGGGCGCCCACCAACATGAAGGAGGCGGCACTGGCGAGGATGAGTTTTCCCCGTTTTGCGAGTGAAGGAGTCAATGCTGTGTTGGCGCTCTAGCGGCGAACTTGTTTGTAGGCGACACGTTCGAGTGCCTCGGCAACAACTCCGGTTGCATGAATACCCTCAAGCTCTGCGTCGGGAGTAAGAACAATTCTGTGCCCAAGGACCATTGGGGCGAGCTCCTTTACGTCGTCTGGCAACACGTAGTCTCGAGCCTTGAGCAGGGCCAGAGCCTTGCTTGCCTTAAGGAGCGCGAGTGCGGCGCGAGGGGATGCGCCCAGGTAGACTTGCTGATGGTCGCGACTAAAGTGTCCGAGCGAGAGAATGTATTCAAAGATTTCGTCGGCAACATGGACTTGGTCTGCGAGGTCCTGAAGTCGCATGACGTCGTCCGGGCTCATAACTGGGCTAATGGGAGCGAGTTTCTGATTGTAGGTCCCGAGCATGCGCCGTTCGTCGGCGGGTGAGGGGTAGTGCATTTGCAGCTTGAGGAGAAACCGGTCCACTTGAGCGTCGGGCAGGGGATAGGTGCCTTCGTGCTCAATCGGGTTTTGGGTTGCGAGCACCATGAAGGGCTTGCTCAGCAATCGAGTTTCGCCCTCAATCGTCACTTGGCCTTCTTGCATCGCTTCGAGAAGAGCGCTTTGCGTCTTTGCCGGAGCTCGGTTGATTTCATCACCGAGCAAGATGTTGGTGAAGACTGGGCCCTCTCGAAGTTCAAACTGGTTCGTGCGCATATCGAGGATCGTCGTCCCCGTAATGTCGGAGGGCAGTAGGTCGGGGGTGAACTGCACGCGCTTGTAGCCACAGCCTAGAGTGGCGGCAAATGCCTTGACGAGCGTTGTCTTGGCGACTCCTGGCACGCCTTCGATGAGCACATGACCGCGGGCAACGAGCGCCGTCATGAGCGATTGCACCAGGGCGGGAGGCCCGATGTAGGCCTTGGCGACCTCATCCTGCACCGTCTGGTGAATTTGACTGACTTGCGTAAGCAGGTTGCCGGGGATTTCTTGCTGTGTTGTTGCCATGAGTACTCTTAGGTTGAGGGCTTGCTGGGTCCGTGCCCGAGGGTCGCAAAGAACGTTTCCGCTCTTTGGTGGAGTTGTTCAAATTCGCGCAGCCCGACAAAGCGCGGCTGCCAATGCGCTGCGGCCTGTGCCCGCTGTGGAATGCTGTTTAGGCGTGGCAGCAAGTCTCTGAGTGCGCGCGATGCACCCTGTCCGCACTGTGCCAAGACCAAGTCTGTGAGGTCTCGCTCGGAGAGTAGGTACAGCGGATCGGGTTCGCCGGTGGCAAGTTCTAGCGCCGCGTTCACGTTGTCTCTGGCGATCGCCGCGGGCAGCAAAAAGCTCGTTCGAGGGCCGGCGTCCGAATACTTCTTAGGGAAGTCTGTGAGAGGCAAGGTGCTGGCGCCCGCCCGAGTCCACGCTCCATCAAGAGGCTTGTGGCGCGCTTGCGGAACCACAAAGAACACAAAAACCCCCAAGGCAAAGGCCGCAATGACCGTCGCAATGCGCAAGCTCTTGGCTTTGAAAATCCAGGTGTTGAGATCGTCGAGCCAGCCGTTGGCACGTGCGACATTGGCCGAAACCGATCCGCGCAGGGTGCCATCGTCGTAGCGATTGCGCGGTTGTCCCGATAGCGTCACGGCGCCACTGAGCACGATAAATCGATCACTCTCACCCGGGCGAATTAGGTAGCGCAGAAGATTGATGCTGAACTGAAGATTGCCTTCAAACTGCAGCATTCGGTTGATGAGTACGCTTGGGTCGGCGAGGGCGACATACCGTCCAAGTCCGAGTTCGGCCGTTGCGACCACAGCTTCGCCACTCGCGAAGGTAAAGATATTCTCCATGCCTTCTAGGTCGGAGAGTGCCGACGGGTGGTTGGTCGTAAGCGCGACCACTCCAGCGCTTAGAGGATGGGTGCCTTTCGGCGTTGCAACCGGCGTGAAGACTTGGTCGTCCTGATAGGACTGGGCTCGAAACTGCTGGCTTCGCCGACCTCCGAGTTGCGAGAGAATCTGGTCGCCGGTTCCAAAGTCGTCGGCGATAAGAACGCGCCCGCCATTGCGAATGAACGAGACCACCTTGACCGGGTCTACAAAATTTGTCGGATAGATGAGGACGAGCACATCGTTGCTATCGAGTTCCTCCCAGTCGATCGAGTGTTTTTCAACGACGTTGAGACCCTCGCCGGCGGCCAGCGCAGCCCAGGTCGAAAGCCCGTTCCAGGCTTTGTGCGAGATACTGTAGTCGCCCTCCTGCATGAGGTTCTCGGTGTCGGTTTGCGCCCAAGCAGGTCCAGACGCCAGCATTGCGGACCCCACAGTGGCCACGACGAGCAGAAGCAATGCGACGACGAAGTGGCGCACTTAGAACATCTCCTTGCGGAGCGCTTTTGCCACCGACCGCATGAGATCCGTGGTTGTGCCGAGGTTCATTGGAGGCTTGCACGCGAGAAGCACGAAGTACTTATCACCGAGTTGCTCGGCGATAAGATCAAGGCCGCCGTAGTGCATGGAGATCCACTCCACATCCCCAAAGTGAAATGTGTGCATCGCGCAGCGCACATGATTGACGATGATGCCCACGTGCGCTGTAAGAAAGGCCCATTCGTCGGAGTCCCATTCTGTCCAGGCGTCAAGTAACTCTCCGTCTCCTGCAGCAAGTGCTCCTCCCACCGCGCCGGGAATCGCCATGGTCGCTTCTTTGAGAATTGCTCGGAACGGAGTGGACACTACTTGGTGGCTCCCGATGGTGGCATCGGCGCAGTGCCGAGCAAGGGCGCGCTCTCGGGAATTCTCTTAGGGTAGACTGAGATCGATCGTTTTTTCGCGAACGGCGCATACCACTCCTCAAAAACGGCGTCGCGGCTCGACTCGTAAACTGGGACGAGAAAGAGCGCTTCGCGGAGCTCAGCCTCGGCCTCTTCGAAGGTGGTGGTCTTGGCGGGAATGACCTCCGTAACGAGGATGAGGTCTAGACCAAACTGGCTGTAGACCGGCGGAACGACCCGGCCCGCTTCCTTGGGGCCAAACACCGACTCTTGGAATACCTCCATGTATCCGGTCCTGGGACGCATTTTGAAGGTGTTGAGCTTTAGCTTGTGAACGCCGGCCTCAATGTAGTGGGGCTCCCAGCACTCGCCAAAGAGGTCGTTCTTCTTGATGTCTCGTACATCTCGGAGTTTTTCGTAGACGCTTTGCAGGAATGCGAGCCCCACTTTGTACTCGTCGCTCGCTGGCCCCTGCGCGGCCGTAAGAGGAACTCGGCAAAATACGATATTCCGGAGCTCCGGGTGATTGTACCGAGGGACTTGCACTTGTTCCCAAAGCCGTTTGACGAGGTCGATTGGGAGGTCGTCGGGGCCGCGCACGTTGTAGCGGTCCTCGACAAAAGCTCGCACCAACTCTTGTTTCGCAACACGCTGCACATCTGGATGGGTAATGGTGGGATGCGTGGCGGTCTCGGCGGCCTCGGCGGCTTGGGCGAGGAGTTCAAAATCGATGCACTCGCCGAGAGCACTCTCGCGAGAGATGGCATGCGCCTCGGCCTGGATGCGCACACAGCTGGCAAATACGGCCCGACCGTTCACCATCGCAACCACGTCATCTCCAGGCGCTACGGCTTGAAGGCTTTCGAGATGCCAATGCTGGGCGCCAGGCACCTCCGTCTCTTGGGTGTCGGATCCACATCCGAGCGCCAACACCGCGAGTGCGGCCCAAAGGGTACAACGCACCCGCGTCTAGTCTTTCTGAGCCAACGCCAGCCGAGCCATCTCCTTGCCAACGGCAATGACGGCGAGTCCAATAAACATCAGGATCAGCGAGGCGACATAGTCACGACGTTTGAGGTAGTCGATGCACTCCAGGAAAAAGAGCAGGGACCCGCCAATGAGCAGGATAGAAAGCACTTCGAAAAAGTAATTGCGCACGGTTTTTATTGGAGGGGCTCAGTAGGGAATTCTAGCGGACAGGAATTCTATCGGAGGGAATTCTAACGAAAGACAGGGAGGACTTGGCAAAACACGGACACTTGGACGCTAGCGGCGCCACACAAACCAAAGGGCCATCAGCACCAAGGCTGTGAGGCCGCACAAATAGAAGAGGAGTCTTGGGCGTTGCCGGTTGGCGCGGGTGCGAATGGCGGAGAGTTCTCGCTGCAGAATCTTGTCACCCCGGCGGTGGCCTTCGAGGGGCGCAACGAAGAATCGGGCCAACATGAGGAGCCAGGTTGCCACGGCAAGCACGTTGAGCAAGGTGGTAAAGGTAGCGACTCGGCCTGAGTAGCTTTCCCCCATTGCCAGCGCCCCGCTCTTGTCAAAGTTGATGTGATAGAGCAGCGCCAACGGGTAGACGAGGCTGAGAATGGCCAACATCGCATAGAGCCGGTTGCGCCGACGCCACCGCGGCGAGGTAGGGTCCATGGAGGACTTTAAGGGGCGCCGCGATTTTGGAGCTGGGGGCTCGCGAAACGACGTCAGCGTGGATGCGCCGGCGAGAAAGGCCACAAGGCCAATTGCGACGATTGCCATGCGGACTGGCCCGTAGAGCTGCTGCGACGCAATGCTTGGGGACAGCGCAATCGGGACCAGGAGTGCCGAGGGAAACGCAAAGAGAAGAACAGTCTCGTTGCGGGTCTTGAGCCCAAAGAAGAGCAGGGGCAGCGGCAGGAATAAGGTTGCCAGGGCGAGGGGCACCGACGTGGCCTGGCTGCCAAATGCCCCAACGACCAGTCCCGGGGCGAGAACTAGGGAAATCCAAAGATTCACGCCAAGGGCGAGGGCGATAGCCTGGGCAAAGGCATGCCACCGGTCGTACCTAACCCCAATCATGCCGCAAGCGTAGCGCGTTTGGAGGGCAAACGCAGGGCCTGGTAGGTCGGGGCCTTTCGAGGAATTGGGCAATGGCTTCTTTAGAGGACAATCGCCGCTCGGGCATGGTAAAGACCCGCCCCGATGGCAGAAGTTGCAAGGCGCTCTCTAGTTGTTGCGATCGATGGTCCGGCTGGCGCTGGCAAGTCGACCGTCTCGAAACGGCTCACCGAAGCGTTGGGATACCGACTGCTTGATACCGGCGCTCTGTATCGCTCGGTGGCTCTCCTGGCCCAGCGGCAGGCAGTGGAGTGGACGGACGAAGCGGGCCTCGCCAAGCTCGCTGGTGACCTGAAGGTCAACTTTCGCCTTGTGGGCGCCGTGAATCGACTCGAAGTGAATGGCGAGGACGTCACCGAGGGCATTCGCAAGCCTGAGATTTCGACCGGCGCTTCTATGGTCTCGTCGCTTCCGCAGGTTCGCCAAGCACTTCTCGACCTGCAGCGTGGGCTCGGGGACGAGGGCGGCGTTGTGGTGGAAGGTCGCGACGTCGGCACCGTGGTTTTCCCAAATGCTGAGGCAAAGTTCTTCCTCACGGCCTCCGATCAAGTTCGCGCCCAGCGCCGATACGACGAGCTCTGCGCCAACGGCGAGACGGTGGACTTCGACAGCACCCTTCGGGAGATGCAGGAGCGCGATGAGCGTGATTCAAGCCGTGCGGTGGCACCACTCATTCAGGCCCAAGACGCCGTTCTTGTGGACTCTTCAAACCGCTCTCTCGACGAGGTCGTTCAAGAGATGCTGGACCTCGTCCGAGATCGCGAATTGCGTCTCGCACACTAGCGTGCCAATTCGGAGCGCAATCTCTGCCGGAGCCTCGGAATTGGTTGACAAAGGCTTTGCTACGGGTGTACCCGTGGCCCCCTGGCGGGATTTTCCGCCGATTTTCTTCAACACTTTAGCGCACAAGCAGTAGTAATTAAGGATGACCAATATGGTTGATGTCGATGAACAAATGACTGGCGAAGATTCTTTCGCCGCGATGTTCGAAGAGTCTCTTAAAGGAGACGAAATAAAAGAGGGCGAGATCGTTCGCGGAACTGTCATTCAAATCGCAAAGGACTTTGCGATCGTAGACATCGGATACAAGTCGGAGGGTCAAATCTCTCTAGACGAGTTCCGCCAAGCAGACGGCACCATTGTTGTTCAAGCCGGCGACACGGTTGACGTACTTCTCGAGGATCGTGAAAACGAGAACGGCATGTGCGTTCTCTCCAAAGAGAAAGCCGACCGCTTCAAAGTCTGGGATGAGATCAGCGCCGCTTGCGAGCGAGACGAACTCATTGAAGGCACAATTACTACTCGCGTTAAAGGCGGTCTCAACGTAACCATCCGCGGTGGCGTTAAGGCATTCCTTCCAGGTTCACAGGTCGATCTTCGCCCTGTTCGCAACTTGGATGCGTTCTTGGGACAGAAGTTCCAATTCAAGGTCATCAAGTTCAACAAGCGCCGAGGAAACATCGTTCTCTCGCGTCGTGTCCTTCTTGAGACCGAGCGCGCAGCTCTTAAAGAGAGCACTCTTGAACGTCTTCAAGAGGACCAAGTGGTCGAGGGTATCGTTAAGAACCTTACTGAGTACGGTGCATTCATCGACCTCGGTGGTATCGACGGACTTCTCCACATCACCGACATGTCTTGGGGCCGGGTCAACCACCCATCAGAACTGTTCCAAGTTGGTGACCACGTTCGCGTCAAGGTTCTCAAGTTCAACGCTGAGACCGAGCGCGTCTCTCTAGGCCTTAAGCAAATCACCGACGACCCATGGTCAAAGGCACCAGAGACGTATGTCCCAGGTACCGTTGTTCGCGGCAAAGTGGTTTCTCTCAAGGACTACGGCGCATTCATCGAGCTCGAAGAGGGCATCGAAGGTCTTGTTCACGTATCCGAGATGTCTTGGACACGCCGAGTCAAGCACCCATCGAAGATGGTCGCAGTTGGCGATGTTGTCGAAGCCGTTGTGCTCGACGTCGACGTCACAGCAAACCGTATCTCTCTCGGTATGAAGCAGCTCGAGGCCAACCCTTACGAGCAACTTCACGAGAAGTACCCTCCAGGAACGGTCGTCAAAGGCAAAGTCCGCAACATTGCCGACTTCGGAATCTTCGTCGAAATCGAAGAGGGCATCGACGGCCTTGTTCACATCAGCGATATGTCTTGGACTCAGCGAGTCAAGCACCCATCTGAGCTCTACCAAAAGGGCGACGAGGTTGAGGCAGTGCTGGTCAACATCGATACCGATGATGGCGACAAGCCTAAAATCTCCCTGGGCATTAAGCAGCTCGTGGGCGATCCTTGGGACCGCATCCCAGCTGAGTACCCCATCGGCAAAATCGTCGATGCCAAGGTCCTCAAGATTCTCGACTTCGGTGCATTCGTCGAAGTTGAGAAGGGCGTTGAAGGTCTTGTACACGTCTCGGAAATCTCCGAAGAGCGTGTCGATGATCCGAACGACATCCTCACTGAAGGTCAGGCTGTCAAAGTCCAGATCATCAGCATGGACGCTGCCGAGCGTAAGATTGGTCTCTCGATCAAATCCGCTGTCCGCTCGCAAGAGATGGCAGACGCACAAGGCTACGTCATCAGTGACAACACTGGCGGCGCAACTCTGGGTGACCTCATGCGTGAGAAGCTTGGAAACATCAGCAGCGACGAAGGCAGCGAAGAGTAGTTCTTTGCAGCTTAGGTAGGTGCTTCCGCGCCTACATCGATAAGCAATCCAAGCGCCGGCTCTTTCCTACGAGAGAGCCGGCGTTTTTGCGTTCGGTGTTTTTACGTTGATCTGGTCAAGAACTGAGGGAACGCATCTTCGCGTTGTACAATTGTCCAAATGGTTCGTTGGATGCGGGTTGCAGCCGCCGCCGCTCTGGTGGTGTCGCTGGTCGTCGTAGGAGTAGGCATTGGCCTATTTCTCGTGGCCAATAGCGGCTGGATCGCAGTGAGTGTGCCGCCTTGGCTCACCGGCGTTTTCGGAGATCCCTCGCTTGAACTGTGGCTGCCCGCGCTCATCGCAGGCTGGCTTATCTCGGTGGTCACACTGGCCGTACTGGTCGGTTGGAGCATGTTCTATGTGTGGCGTCGTCGGCAGTACGAGAGCCTCATTGGCCGTCTGGAAAAAGAGCTAACCGAGCTGCGCAACCTTCCGTTTACGGCCCCTGCGCCCCTTGAGGATTTGCCGGAAGAACCCAGCGTAGAGACCGCAGCCCTGTTGGCGTTTGCCGACCGCGATAGTCGTCGCGCAAAGGCCGCCGAATGACCGCGGTACTGCTTCTTGTCCTAGGCTTGGGAGCACTGGCTGCAGGCATTCTCGTCGGCCGATATTACGTTCCCGACGATCGAGCGCTGCGCCGAACCGCACGACACGCACAATCGTATGTGAAGGCAATCAACCGGTTGCTCGAACGCGATCGCGATGGTGCAGTGGACGAACTTGTTGGCGTGGTTGCTGAGAATGTCGATGATGTCGAGCCGTACTTTGCCCTTGGCGCGCTGTTTCGTCTTCGCGGGGAATGGGAGCGAGCGATTCGTGTCCACCAAGCCATCGAGTTGAGGGAGCAGAGCAATCGGGCACTTTGCCAACGTGCTCGCTATCAGCTCGGGCTCGATTTTCGCGCAGCTGGCATGCCGCGCAGAGCGACTCGAGCGATGGAAGATTGCCTAGAGAGCAATCCAAAATCTGTGGAGGCACTCAGAGCACTTTGCAGCCTCTACGAAGAGCAGGGACGGTTTGGCGAAGCTGCCGAGGCACTTGGCCGATTGGCAAAACTCGGAGACGATGCCGACACAGATCGCGAGCACCACTTGCTGTGTGCCGCGGGCCAACGCGCCATTGAGCACGATGACCTCGCCTCGGCAAAACGGTTTCTAAAGGCCGCCGAAGGCATCATCAAAGACTCGGCACACCTTCACGTTGCCTCAGCAGAACTCGCAGCAGCAAAGAGCAATTGGAAAGGGGCGAGTGCGAGGCTAACGCAGGCCTTGAGCATGCAACCCGATATTGTCTCCTACTTAGCTGGGCCTCTGAAGGCCGCTGAAATTGAACTGCGGGCAGGGAGCGAATCTGCTCAACTGGATGCGACACAGGGCGCGGCAACCGCTCTGCGTTCGATTCACGATGAAATTGGCGGCGAACCTTTGCTAGCACTGGCCTCGGCAGAACTTCTCGCAGATGTGAATCGCGAAGAATCCCTCACGCTCCTGCATCAGCTCTCCGACGACAATCCCGATTTATTGCCAGCCAGGGTCGCTGCCGCTCGGCTTGCCCTGACATCGGGAGACGCCGACGAGGTGAAACGGGAACTGGAGGCATTGGTCGGCGACCATGGCGTTCTCGAGTCTTCACTCGATGGCGTATGGTGTTGCGATTCTTGCGGGCACCCTGCAGAGTTTTTCTCATGGCGATGCAGCGCATGTCGACAGTGGGGCAGCCCAAGGCTGGATCTCGGCTCGGTGACACGAACCCCGGTCTCGGAACGTAGAGAACGTCGAAGCGAGCGACGAGCGGGCACCATGGGAACTGGCCGCGCACTACCCGAAGCGACCCTCGACTCCGGCCTCTCCGAAGCGGCTCTGCAGATTGCGGGCAGCCGATCGTCTGCATTGGGGCGCGCCGGCAAGTGGATGCGCGGTGCGATTGGTGTGGTCCGCGGCACGGGAAAGAGCGACTCAGAGTAGAGGAAAGCCATCCTCTGGGAATGCTGTCCTAAACTTGATTGACGTGAGAATTTCAGACGGTGCACGGGGAGCGGTCGCGTGCGCCGATTGTGTGCTTAAATCTCTCGCAAGTTGGTAGACGATACGGGCACTGAGGGCGGTGATGGCGACGGCGGCAAGGTCGAGAAACCTGCGCGCGGTTGGCGTTCCGGCGGAGTCAAAGGCGGCGCGGGAGCCTGGTGGCAACGCACCGCAAAGCTTTGGGGCTTTCTGGGGTTTTGCATCCTGGTCTTGGTGTTGGCGCGAGCCGTGGTGTTGCCGTTCATCTTCGCCACATTGCTCGCCTACATTCTAACGCCCCTAGTTCGTCGATTGGCGCATCGCAAGAATGGATCAAAGCGGATGCCGGAAGGGGCCGCTGTTCTCATCTGCTACTTCGCGCTCATCGGCTTCATAGCGGCCTTCATGTTTCTCCTGCTCCCACGCCTCTCAAAAGATGTGGCGCGCATTGGCAAGGAAGCGCCAGGTCTCTACACCAAGCTAAACAATCAGTGGGCGCCGCAAGCTGCCGAGTGGCTTGAGGACCGATTCCCCTCGCTCAAATCTGCTGCACCGGCCATGACAGAAGACGCGGTCGTGGCCGACGTGCCGCTGCCTCCGGGAACGCAATTTGTGGTGACGCCACTTCCTGATGGACGACTTGCCGTGCAGCTTGAGCAGACAGGGTTGCAGGTAGAACCTTCGGTGGATGGAGGGTTCACGATCACACCTAGGACCGAAATGCCAACGGCGCAGAGCCTAGAAGACCGGCTTCGCACTTGGGCCAAAGGCATGCTGGGAGGCATGCAGGGGCAACTTGGCGACGTCTTCCGAGCTGGGCAGAAGTTCGTTGCAGCGCTCATCAATAGCATTTTCAAATTCTTCTTAGTTCTGATGATCGCCGCGTTCATCATGCTCGATCTGCCAAAGATCCACAGCTTCGTGCGGGGGCTCTTTCCATCGCGCTACCGAGATGACTACGACATTATTGTGGCGGGTATCGACAAGGGGCTCTCGGGGGTGATCCGCGGGCAGCTCATGATCTGCCTCGTCAATGGCGTACTAACCTATATTGGACTGGTCATATTCTCCGTCAACTACGCGCTGATCCTAGCCGTGGTCGCGGCAGTGCTGAGTTTGATCCCAATTTTTGGCTCCATTCTCTCATCGATTCCCATGGTGCTGGTGGCGCTCGTCTCCGGAGAAGAAGGGCTCGACATCGCTCGTGCGGTCTTCATCCTGGCTTGGATCGTTGGCATCCACTTTATCGAGGCAAATCTTCTCAACCCGAAAATCATCGGAACCGCGGCCAAAATGCATCCAGTTCTGGTGATTTTCGCACTGGTTCTTGGAGAGCACAGTTTTGGCCTCACCGGAGCCTTACTCGCTGTGCCAACGGCTTCCATCATCCAGGTCCTCTTTTTGTTCTTCCGCCGCAAGGCCTGGAAGGTCGAAACAGGCACCATGCCGATCGTATCTTAGTGAGCTGGATCGCAAAGCATCTACTCCGGGTGTGCGAGGCCGCATTGCGCCAGGGTGTGGGCTTTGGTACTCCTATAAATCGTTCGTCTACCCGTTCGCCCGAGATTGCGATGATATGCGACTAAGCAGAATGCGTTCTAAGAGTCCGGTCCCCCGCCGGAAGCGAATTTCCGTTTCGGCGACGGCTCTGGCCACGGCTCTAGTGACAGGAGGGCTACTTCTCGGTGGTACCTCCGCGGCCCAAGCCCAGTCCAAGGCTCTTGCGAATCTTCCTGGCCCGCCCTCGCCAGGTGTGATTGGTGAGCAAGTCGCAGCAGCCCTCTACAATCGTGGAATGGCGCTCTTCGAATTGGGCGACGTTGCCAGCGCAAAGAAGCTCTTTGTGGAATCTCTGGAGCGAAGCCCCTCTGGGAGTCGCGCCGCCGACGCCCTCGGCATGCTTCGCAAATGCAACGAAAAGCTCGGTATCCAAGACTTGGATGCAGGGCGACCTGCCGCCGGCGGAGCCTCGGATGCTCCGCTTGATCCCTACGCAACGGGCGGCGATCCAGGAGCGGATGGGCCGGTTGATCCTTATGCAAATCCTGACGGCCCGGTTGATCCCTACGCGGTCGATCCTGGCGTCGGCGATCCAGGCCTCGGCGATCCTGGCGTCGGTGGCTTCATCGAGCCTCCTGAGGGCCAACCCAAGGATACGATGGGGCAGGCGCGTACTGAACTCATGGTTTCTGGTGGCCTCGTCGGATTCATGACAGGGCTCGCACTCACGGGCCCCCTTGAGACCGATGAGGATGGCAATACCGGTGACGTGACAGGAGCTGCCATTCCCGTCGCTCTTGCGCTTGCGGGTGGTGGTATTTACCTAGGAAGTTATCTTGCGAAAAAGTACGATCGCGGTGGCGGTAAAGCTCTAAGCGCAGGCGCCGTTTGGGGTATGTACAACTTTGCGCATATCGGCAATGTATTCACCGGCGAAGAGACAAACGGCAACGATATCTACCGAAGCATGGCTCTTGGTGGTCTCGCTGGCGGCGGACTTGCGCATTTGTATGTTCGCAAGTTCGAGCCGACCGAAGGCGAAGTTGCCGTCGTCAATTCTGGTTCATTGATTGGTACTGGCGCAGGGCTCATGCTCGGAGTGGCGATGGATCCACCTCGTGGCGATGCCTATTCGATCAATGCAACCCTCGGCTCTCTCGCTGGCATTGGTGCAGGCATCTACTTCCGCGACGATTTGGTGGCAACGCCCAAGCGTATGGTGATGGTCAACCTTGGCGCTCTCGGTGGCGCCCTCGTGCCCTGGGTCTTTGTCTATCCATTCTTGGACGGTCAAGATGGTGGCGACTACCAGACTGCGGGGTTCCTATCGGCCCTCTCGATGGGTGGCGGCGCCTACCTGGCGTGGCGCTTCACCAAGGACGAAGTACCGGCGGACGATGTGCTCCAAGAGGGCCCCAATTCCCTTGCCGAGGCGGCTCCTGCGCTCCTGCAGCGCTCGCAGACAGGCGATTGGAACCTGGCCTCTCCCCTGCCTAGGCCCATGCATAATCAACGCTTAGCACCGGCAACGGGCTTTAGTATGGGCGCTGACATTCTCAGCGGCCGATTCTAAATATTCGGCAAACTCGGACGTCTACCTAGGAGCCGATGCGCTCCTGTCCACATTGTTCTACGCTGCAAGATGACGCCCTGGGGTTCTGCCCAGAGGACGGCTCGCCTCTTGGAGCGTCGGATCCGCTTCTCGGCAAGACTCTCTCGGGCCAGTTCATCCTCAAAGAGCGCATAGGCCAGGGCGGTTGTGGAGATGTGTATCGCGCGCACCAAATTGGCGTCGAGCGTCTTGTGGCCGTAAAGCTCTTGCATGCCGGCGCTGCCAGACAGCCAGAGTTCGCCGCCCGCTTTGCCCGAGAGGCGCGAGCCGCTGCCCGTCTATCCCATCCAAACATCGTAACGGTGTTTCAGCTTGGACGCAGCGGAGAAGGCATGCCCTACATCGCCATGGAGTGGGCCGATGCCGAGCCGATTGGCCGTTCGCAACCACTGACGCAGGATGAGACGTTGCAGGCTGCCGTACAAATCGCTTCGGCACTTTGTGAGGCACACGAGGCCGGAATTATTCATCGAGATTTAAAACCCGAAAATGTCTTAGTAGGCCGCCGTGGTGGCACCTTGCACGTAACGCTCGTGGATTTTGGCATCGCAAAAATTGTCAACTCGGATCTCATGCAGAGCGGCGAGACTCACTTAACGCGCCATGGCGTTGTCTACGGCACGCCTCAGTATCTCTCGCCCGAACAAGCGGGCGATCAACCGTTGGATGCGCGAGCGGATCTGTACAGCTTTGGCGTGATGCTCTACGAGTTGTTCGCAGGGCGCCTTCCCTTTGACTCAAATGGCATGGCCCTCTTGGTGGATCACCTTAGTTCCAAACCAAAGCATCTGGCTTGGCGCGTGCCCAGTATCGACCCAAGGGTTGCCTCCCTTGTGATGCGTTTGCTTGAGAAGAAGCCGAGCAAGCGACCTTCGAGCGCCAGGGTTGTTCTGGAAGAGTTGCAGGCGATCGTTCGGGCACCAAAGCTCGAAGCGATGCTTGCCTTCGACGTCTCGCACCATGCTCGGCCGGTGCGTCCGGCTCGGGCGCGTGTCGGGATGATGGTGGCACTCCTACTGTGGCTGGTCAGTTCGAGTTCGCTGGGCGTTGCCACAGACCCACCGCCAGCGGTTGCGCCAGTTGCAATGGCCCAGGCTGCCGTGGACTCACCAGAGGGCCCTCCGGTCGATGAACCTGGCTCCAATGAGCCTCAGCCGGTCCCTCGCGCCCCGCTCTCGGTGCCCCAGCGAGCGCTGCTGGTTTCTTCCAGCGGGTACTCGCTACGAGTCCTCATGCCCGAATACTTGGCTGCAAACGCCGAGCACGCCTTGGCTATCGAAATCTGGGATAGCGCTGGAGTGCCGGTTCGCAGTAATGCCCTGGTACTCGTCTTCACCGACGCTGAAGGCCAGGAGCAGGGCGTTTCGGTCCCCGCAGGAGCCGTTCCCGGGCGCTACGAGATCGATCGAAGCTTCGCTGAAGAAGGTACCCACGCCGTGCAGGTCTTGCCGGATCGGGCAGGGGTGTCTCTCCGGGTGCACTTTGAAGTGGACCCCGAAGGTGCCCCGAATACGTAGAGCCCTGGGCTAGCCCAGGGTCCTTGTGCAGCGATACAGTTCGGCCATGGATGTAGCCAGCCTGTTGCGATGCCCGCAGTGCAAAGCGACCGAGCTCTCGGTTCAGAGCAAGCAAATGATTTGCGCTGAGTGCGGCTATTGCTGCCCTGGGCGTTTGGGTTTTTTCGATTTCATGGACCAGGCCATGAACAAGCGCGTGGCGTCGACCGCCGAACAGCGCTTCATGGAGAGCGAACTGGTAGCGCGGGTGTACGAGCGCGTTTGGCGTCCAAACTTTGTGCGTCTGATGGCGGGCAAAGGTGCTGAGGCCCTTACGGGTGGTTTTGCTGGGGAGTTCTTTATTCACAAGAACTCACTGAGCATGGACGAGCGTGAAGGGCCCTGGCTCGACCTGAGTTGTGGACCGGGAATGTTCTCAAGGGCGATGGCTTCGGCGAGCCCGGGCAGTTGGGTCATTGGCCTCGACATTGCGCGGTCGATGGTTGAGGTGGCGGCGTCGCGAGGCCGCGGGTATGACAACTTGGTATTTATCCGAGGCGATGCTCACGAGCTGCCAATCGATGATGCATGCATCACAGGCGTAAACAACAGCGGCGCTCTGCACGTTTACGATGATCCAGAGGCGGTCTTCACGGAGATTCTGCGAGTGCTCAAACCCGACGGGCTATTCGTTGGCAGCACCTTCGCTCCAGCCAAGAGCATTGCAGGTAGGCTCGCTTCACAGGTTGCAGGCATTCGACGGTTCGCACCCTCGGAGCTGCGTGCATGGCTCTCGCGTGTGGGATTTGCCGACTACGAAGAAGTTCGCCTTGGCGATGCCTTCATCTTTCGGGTTCGCAAGCCGTGAGTTCGAGCAAGGTCGCCACGGTCTTGCTCTACATGGTTGACCCTGGTGAGCGCGAGGCTTTGCAGTCGCGTCTTGAAGGGAGTGGGGTCGCTGTTCGCGTGATTGACGGACCGGCCAGTATTGCGGAGCCTTTGCCTGAGCAGCCGACCTCAGTCTGCTTTGTTGAAGTGAAGTCTGGCGATGCGGCTGGCCTCGCGGTGATTCGCCAATTGCGTGCATTGGATGCCATGGGGGCGATTGTGGTGCTGTCCTCGAATCGAGATATGGAATCGCGGATGGCGGCAAGGGACGCGGGAGCAAACGACTATCTAGCAACTCCCATTCGCAACATTGATCTGGAAATGCGTCTCGCACGGTGCTTGGCGGATCTTGCTCCGGGCCGACCTGCCGTAGCGGAAGAGACGCAAGACTCCGAGGCGACGGAGCACCTTGCTTCTCTTGCTGCGGCGAACGAGCCTCCGCTGGAAACCGCTCTGGATGCTCCTCTCCCCGAGGCTGCGCCTCCAGCTGTGCTTGAGGTTGTTCCGAGTTATTCTGAGCCAATTAGGAACGATAGGAATTTGCAGCGCGCACTTGAAGACGCAAATCGCCAAGTCGAAGTTGCGCGTGCCCTTGCAGTTCGTGCACGAGAAGAAGCGGTAGCTGCTCGGGAAGCGAGCGAGGCCGCTCGCGCCGAAGCCGAAGCCGCTCGGGTGGAAGCCGAGGCTTCACGTGCCCTAGCAAATCGTGCTGCGAGCGAGATGCTTGAGGGCGAGACCAGGACACGACAGTTGCAGAGCCAAGCCCACACCCTGATCGAGGTTGCAGAGGCTCGCAATGCGATGGGGCGTCGCGAGATGGTGATGGCACCTAGTGTGTCGGGCGAGTCTCGCGAATCCGATGTCGATGAACTCACAGGCCTACTTGGTGAGGGGCCCTTGCAAGATCATCTCGATCGAGAGTACGCCCGTTCGCGTCGCTACGGCCATGCGCTCTCTGTCTTGCTCATCGACGTCGACAAATTGGGGCGCTACAGCCGCCGCCACACCAAAGCTGCCGGGGATGCCGCTCTCTGCCTGATTGCTGATGTTCTGCGGTCAGCGTTGCGCAGTCCAGACATTGTCGCGCGGCCCGGAAGCGATGCCTTTGCGATTCTTGCGACCGACACCAATGAAGACGAGGCGCTCCTACTGGGTGAGCGCTTGCGGAAGGCGCTCGCCGAAGAGGGCAGGCATGGATCCTGGCCCGCCGTTACGGTCTCTATCGGGATTGCGAGTGCTCAGCGACTCTCGATCACCAGGGCCTCAGATTTGCTTGTCGCCGCCGAGCGGGCGATGTCTGAGGCAAAAAGCGGCGGTCGAGACCGCTGCTGCATCGCCATCGAGGCATAGCGCTCCGGCAACGCAGAGTTTGGCACTCAGAACTTCTCGTAGAAGCCAGCGTCCGAGTGCTCTAGACCTAAGGCTTTGCGTCCACGCGTGGTTTTTGAGACCTGCGGGGACCGGCCATTGTCGCCAGAATCCCAAGCCCAAGTGACAATGCACTCAGGCGTTACGCTTGGTCGTCGCTACGCTTGGTCGTCGCTGCGCTTGGTCGTCGCTGCGCTTGGTCGTCGCTGCGCTTGGTCGTCGCTACGCTTGGTCGTCGGTCTCAGCAGCCGGCGCATTGGTGACAACGGAGGCGATGCCGTTCTCCATGGCGCTGTTTGATGAGTACATCTCGCTCGTGCCGATGACTTCGCCGTTGGCGGCCTTGAGCACGAAGAAGGGCTCGCCACTCTTGGACTCTTTGCGTTCAAATCGCGAATCGTCCTGCGAATTTGTCTTAACGGAATCGATGCCACCTTCGGCACTCGCCTTGGCCTTGTACCCTTGCGAAGCCAGAATCACCTGGCCGTTGCCTGCCTTGAGGCGAAAGCGAAACTTCTCAGCGTTGTCTTTGTAGAGTTCAAATTTAGCCATGCGGAGAAGCTACCATTGCCCGGCGGAGACTTGGCGGGGACGTGCACAGGGCGCAAAAAAGCCCGGCGACGCATTGCGTTCACCGGGCTCGATTCGCGTGGGTGTTGCCTAGTTGACGCTGTGGCTGTGCAGGCTGCCTTCAATGGCAGTGAACGCATTGCGAGCTAGCTCGTTGAAGCTGCCGCCCGGAAGGTCCAGGTTGAGGCGAGCATCGTTGGTCTGAAGAACTCCGAGGAACAGGGCCCAGAAGAGGTCGACCGTTGTGTCGGCAGCAGATTCGCTTACGACGACGTCAAGAGACGCGCCTTCGCGAATCATGGCGGAGAGGTGCATGCGAATTTGCGCGATGCCCTTGCCAACACTCTCGGCGACTTCGTCACTGAGCTGCTTGCGGATGTTCGGTTGAGATACCAGGCGGAGAACACGAGTTGCCTCGATGTCGGCTCCAGCCCACTGCGTTAGGAAAGTCCAAGTGTGTCGCAACTTGTCATCGACCTTGAGGTCGCTGCGGTTGCGAATCTGCGTCATCTCGCCATCAAAGAGCTCTAGAGTCTCTTCGAGGAGGGAAACGTAGAGGTCTTCCTTGGAGCGGAAGTAGAGGTAAATAGCGCCTACCGAGAGCGAAGCTTCGCGAGCGATCTGCTCGATAGAGGTTTTTGCGTACCCCTTTTCGGCAAAGACAGTGCGAGCTGCGCGCTGGATACGACGGCGACGTGCTTGTCGCTCTTGCTGTTTGCGTTCGTGAGCCGTAGTCATGGGGTGAGTCGTAGTCGGGATGACGCAGAGGGTCAAGTAGTGAATGAATTCCACACACCTTTTTTGCCATTCCGATCGCTTGCGAGCCTAATTCATACGCAGAAAAGGCAGGCCGGCCTACACTTGGCCACGCCTGCCGCACTTTACTGCCGGTTCCAATTGGAGCCTATCGGACTTGTCGAAGACGGCCAGCGAGACACGCTGACCAATTCGGGGCTAGTACATGAGCTTGTAGGCGTCCTTGCGGTTGCTCTTGCGAGCCTTCTTGCCACCGGTGGAGCCAGCGGATGGGGCTTGGGCGAAGTTGCTCTTTACACGCTGCTCGGTGGCCTTCATCTCTGCTGCAAAGACGGAGTCGTCGAGGTCTGCTGCAATGGCCTGGCTCCTTTGGTTTCGAGTTGTCATCACTCGGTCGGCCTCAGCGCGATTTCCCTGCTCGTAGAGCTCGGTTGCTTCCTCGATTGCCTTGGCAGTGAGGGCGCGCTCGATGAGGCGGTTTGACTGCATGTCGCGGCCGTTGTCGACAAGGACTTGGTTGCTGGTGATTTCCGCGTTCACGGTACGGCTCAAGTTGAGCATCTGCGTCGAGCCAGGTTCAAAGAAGGATGCTTCGAGTCCAGCAAGTGACATGGACCCTTTGTTCGGCGCTTGCACCTGGAGAGCAACAATCACTTTGCGGGTTTCGCCAGCATGCATATCGGCGACATTGACGAGGAGTTGGTTGCCGCTGCGAACCGTGTCGTAGCCGAGGACCTCTTGTACTTCTACACCCGGCATTGGAGCGATGCGGAGCTGGACGCGGGTGGCGACGGTGGCGCCGAGGCGGGAGAGTTCGGTGGAGAAGAGCTGGGCGAGCATGTCCGCGGACTCTGCGAAGTAGTAGTTGCCTCGGCCAGAGACAGCGATTCGGGTCATGGTCTGCTCATCGAAATCGAGTCCGACGCCAACAGTCGTGATGGAGACGCCTTGTTGCGCCGATTGCGAAGCGAGGTTTGCAAGCTCGGTTTTACCGACGATGCCCTCGTTGGCTTGGCCGTCACTAATCAGAACAATTCGCTGCACGCGGTCGTTCGAAGCGCCAAGGCTGAGGAGTTGTGAGCGACCCGCTACGATGCCACCACTCATGTTCGTGCCACCGTCGGTATAAATCTGAGAAATGGTCATCAGAGCGGCCTGTTTTGCCTGCTCTGTAGCAACCGTGCTTGGGAAGAGAACATCTACCTCCGTTCCATATGCCGTGATGGAAAACCGGTCCCCGTTCTCAAGGCCGCTAATGAGCTGTCGTGCGGCAAGCTTTGCCTGTGAGAGTTTTTCTCCGTCCATCGAGCCGCTGCGATCAAAGACCACTGCTAGGTCGACGTCGGGCCTTGCCAGGTGTTCCTGGTCTGGGGCTTCCAACGTGACGGCCATGTAGGCTGTGTGCGTACCTGCCAGAAGGTGGGTGGAGGCGAGGGAGGCGCGCAGTTTGAGAGCCTTGCTTTGGGCCGTAGTCGGCGGCGGGACATCTGTGGCCGCTGCAGGCTTACCGTGCGTGAGTAAGAGGGCTGCTATCGAGACGGCGCCGGCGGTGGCGAGGATTGCAGAAGTCTTGAGGGCAGCGGAGTTCTTGCTAGGCATGCAAACTCCAACGCGGGATTCTGCGATTCGATCTAAGTCAAATCGATCGTAGATGAATTGATCGACGCCAGATGGATCGATACCGAGGCTGGCCGCACAAGCCGCACGAGCTAGAACGGCAAGATGTCGGTGCTCAGATCGCGACGAATGCAGAGAATCGACTGCGGAGGCAGCTCTTCGAACCCTTCGCCAAGAGCCGATGCCGTGCTCACAACCAGCACGGAGCGAAACTCCGTTTCCGGCCGCTTGGGATCTTGCACGTGCTTGAGGCGCCGCTGAAACATGGGACCCGCCAACCGGGCAGCCAAGGTGGAACGGGAGTTGGAAACCATCACGTTGCCGAGTTTCCCCTGCAGTCCTGCATCGCTGCAGGCCGTTTGAACCATTGTCAGTGCCGTGCGCAGGGCAGCAGCGCTGTGTTTGGTCTCAAGATTGTGATCGTCGAGTTGGCCCGCGTCGTGGAGCAGGGAGAGAAAGACGTGCAGCACATACTCGGCCGGGCTCTTGCCCTTTACGCTGCGCTTCAAGAACCCAGGAAGATGGGCTTCCAGCGCCTCGTGCACCTCAGCAAAGTCTTCAATGTCGTCCTGCAACCCCAGCATCCAGTGCTTGTAGCGGAAGGGCTGGGTATTGGCGTTGCCGCGGTAGGTTTCGTCGTTACTCGCCACGCCGATGACGTAGTCGGAACTCAGCGAACCGAGCACCTCGAAGAAGTCAAACGCCCCCACGACGGGCTTTGGGTGCCGAGAAAGAAGCACTTCCCCTGCCTGAACGTAGCTGAGACCCCATCTCGTGATGTCCTTCGTGAGGAGCACCTCGCGCACGGGTTCGATGGCCGAGAGCAGTCGCTCTGGCTGATTGCAGACGCATGTAAAGAGAAGAGGCATGAACTCAGTCGGACGTTCCCAGTATAGCGTGGCGGCCGAGCGTAGGCAATGAAGACTTGCGCTAAGCCGTTGGAGTTACTCGTGAAACGACGCGCTGCAAAATTCGACTAGGAGAGCGAATACCTTGCTGCGATCGACCTCGTTAAAGACCTCGTGACGCATCTCGGGAAACTCATGATAGCTCGACTCGGCTGTAACGGTAGCCTGAACCTTGCGCGTCTGCTCTGGGTTGGCTAGCGAGTCCGAGCCTGCAACTAGCCAGATCGACGGCACCGCGAGCCTGTGGGCGAATTCGGCGACCCACTTCTGCGTAGCTACAGCTTCGGTGAACCAGCGGGCGGAAGCCACATCGTGTACCAGCGTGTCTTTTTTGTGCTCACGGATCTTCTCTTCGTCGTGTGTGAGCTCTTCGCTCTTGATCTTGTTTGGCAGAGCGAGCTTGGGAAGGATCTTGCTCGCGGCTTTGGCGAATAGAATTTGCACCGGTGCCTTTTTCTTGAGCTCAAGAAACGGCGAGGAAATCACTGCAGCTTTGATGATCTTTGGACACCGAAAGGGATCGGCCAATAGCCGCAATGCAACCAACCCACCATTGGAATGACCGACAAAGAGAACCGGTCGCTCGCCGCATTCGGCTGCCAAAACGAGCAGGGCGGCCTCGACATCTTCTAGGTAGTCCTCAAACGAGCCGACGTAGCCGCGGTCGCCACCCGAACGTCCATGACCTCGCAGATCGGGGCATAAGACGCTGAAGCCTTGCGCTTGCAGGGTCTCCGCAACTTCTGCATAGCGTCCGCCGTGGTCTGCGTAGCCGTGCAGAACGACGGCGTTGGCCTTGGGCGCGCTAGCTTCGTAAAGAGTGCCAAAGAGTTTGCTGCCATCTTTGGAGGCAAAGTGCAGCTCGCGGGGGTTGGGCGGGGAGTCTTGCGCAGCAGGCATGCCGGGAGTCTCGCATTCTTGGCCCCCGAAATCCTGGGCTCCAGCGGGTGGGTCACTTGGAGATCTTGAGAAGTGGCGGTCATTTTGTGAACAAGCCTCGCCGTGATTGACATGATGCGTCGTCATTGCTAGTTTGGGCGCCATCTCAGGGTATGCGACCTAAGTTACTTATATCGCAGGGTTTATTGGCCCTTCTCGTGTTAGCCGGTGCCGGTTTTGGCTGCGGTACGCCAGCGCAAAACCCCAAGAAAAGTAGCAATCGGCTAGAGATAGCCAAGGACTACCTCACACGACTTCAGCTTACAGCCGCCCGCAAAGAGGCGCAGAGGGCTGTCCAGCACGACAACCAAAACGCCGAGGCATTTCTCGTTCTCGGTTTGGTCGACTTCCTCGAGGCGCAAAACAACCACCGCTTGCTCGAAGTCGACGATTGCCTCACCGGGATCGACGCCGAAGGGTTGCGAAACGAGATGGTCGCGCATGTGCGTGATGCCATCGCCAACTTCGCCAAGGCGTCGGACATTGATTCTGAGTACAGCGAATCGATCGCAAACCAGGCAAAGGCTCATGCATTGCTTGAGGAGTACGACGAGGCAATCGAGCTTCTTGAAAAATCTCTCGAAATACCGCATCGACTGATGCAACTTGGACTCACCCGAGCTGACCTCGGATGGGCCCGATTTAACTCGGGTGATGATGCGGGAGCGGCCAAAGAGTTGCGTCAGGCGCTACAGTCGAACGCCAACATGTGCATCGCCAAGTATCGCTTGGGCAGGGTTTACTTTAAACGTGAAGAGTGGAATAAAGCGCTCGAGCAGTTTCAGGCAGTTGTGCTCGAAGATGACTGTCGGATGCAAGAAGCCCATTTATATTTCGTGAAAACGATGAGCCAGCTTTCCATGACAAACGAGCTACCAGCCGCAATTGACCAATGCAGTGCTCTAGCTCCAAAGAGTTGTATCGCCGCGCAGTGCCAAGGGGTGTAATGGAGAAACGACAAGATACCGACCGTGCCCGGACCGACCGCATGACAGAACTTTCCCAAGTGGTGGTTTCCTCTCCCAGCATTACTTCGAAGGATGGTGCTACCAAGGAATGCGACGGCGTGACTGCAGACGCAGAAGAGGCATTCCTCGAGGATGAACTCGCCGCTGAGGCTGAGGCCCTTGCTGCTGAGAATCTCGAAACTGCGAATGAAGTTGTTGAGGTAGCTGTTACTTCATCGGAAGAGGATTGTGTGTCCGACGATGAAACCGAGGTAGATGTACCGGACGCAGGTGCACGCGACGTAGCTGCAGCCAATGTAGCTGCAGTCAATGTAGCTGCACTCGATGTAGCTGCACTCAATGTCGTAGAGGCCTCAAATGCTGAAGTCGACGAGCCTTTGGTGGATAGCCAGATTGTCGCTTCGAACACGAATGTTGAAGTCGCTGTTGTTGCGAAAGCCGTTGAAGAACGCGCCATTGTTGAAGACGAAGCTCTCGGACCGCAAGAGCGTCTTGGTCGGTCTCTACGCGACAAGCGAGACGAACTCTCCATCGGCCTGGATGAGATTGCCCGCACTACGAAAATTCCCAAGACTTCACTTGCCCATATCGAAGCCGGGCGTTTCGACAGCCTACCTGGTGATGTCTTCGCACGTGGCTTTCTAAGGTCCTACGCTCGCTGCGTGGGGATGGATGGGGATGACGTCGTGCGCCGATACGCGCAATGCGGACTCAACCCAGCTCCAGTTTCGTCGGCCCTAGCAGATGCTGTTTTGGGAGGACGACGCAAGTCATCTTCTCGCCACGCTCGCGGCACCACACCTGCAAAGCCCAAAGCCGCTGCCAGCACCGCTACCGAAGCCCCAGTCGCAACCCGCGCGGCCGATGCTTCCCCTGAGACTGGTAGTGCCGACGGCAATGCCGTTCGCAAAGTGCTGCGAGATGCTTTTGACCTCGGTCTTCAAGTGCGAAGTGGGCTCGCCCGAAATGCACCTAAGGAAAACACCGAAGCTGTGTCGAAGGCAGATCGTGTTGTGGCCGACCGTATTGCTGTCGAAGAAGCTGCGCCAGCTGAGTGCAAGTCGGTACGCGAAAAGCGCACGCGAACGTTTGTGCCTCCAGCATTCGACTACGAAAACGATATGACCCACCGAGGTCCGCTGACTCTCGGCGTTATCATTCTCGTGATTGTCGCGACGTTGACCATGAGCTACCTGCTGCGCCGTCCTGGTACCAGCACCGATGGCTTTACGATGAACGCGCCGACCATGATCGATATGCCGAGTTCGGACAGCCAAAGCGTTGGTGCTTTGCAGGACGCATTGGCGTCAAACCCAGCGTTAAACCGCGCCGAGCGGGTCTAAGCTCGGTCGTTGCGGTCCGTCGAGGGCGAGCCTGCGCTGGTCCTACGCCGTACCGAGTACGGTGAGTCCGACCTTGTCGTCGGGCTCTACTGCCGGTCTCTTGGCAAGATCTCTGGCCTTGCGCGAGGTGCTCGCAAATCCCGAAAGCGTTTCGGAGCGGGTCTCGGGCTCTTCACGGTGAGTGAATTGAGCATGCAGATTCGTCCCAAAGCCAATATGTGGACGCTGCTCGCGGCGACTCCAACACGGAGCTACGCCGAATTGGCGCATGACGTCGCTGGCATGGCTCATGGGAGCTATGGAACCGAACTCGTTCGTGAACTCTGCGCCGATGAACATTCGGACCCAGTTGTCTTCGACCTCCTAGTCGAACTCTATGCGGGACTTGCCGAGGTTGGGCCGAAGGTGGGGCGCCTGCGGGTATTTGAGCTGCGCTTGCTGACCGAGTTGGGAGTTGCGCCCGTGCTATCGCACTGTGCGGCGTGTGGAGGGGAACTGGGAGATCGCGGCATGCTCTGGGTTCCCGAGCGAGCTGGGGCCGTGTGTGAGCGGTGTGCAGCGCAGGAACTCTCGGCGGGGGTGCGGCCGATTTCTGCCGAAGCTATCGATTATTTGATTACTGCGAAGGCCTTGCTGCAGTTGCCCAGCGGAGATGCGCTGGACACCTTGCCTGCAGCGGTTGAGGCCCGCCAAGCGATGTTGTCGCTGCTGTACTGGCATGTGGGCAAGCCGCTCAAGTCGGTTGAGTTCATCGCGAAGCTGCGCAACAAATAGTAAACTTGGCGGCATGCCTCATTGGCTCCGATCCAGTTTACTCCTCCTCTGTGGCTTCCTTGCGTTGACCATGGCAACACCACAGGCTCACGCCGACGACAAGGCCAAAGCCGTAAAGCTCTTAGCAAAGGGCGACAAGGTGTTGGCGAAAGGCGACCGCTATATCGAACAGAACAATCCCGATGCCGCGCTCGAGGCATGGGAGGAAGCGCTCGCGATTTACAACGAAGCGTACAAGGCGTTCAACAGTCCCAAGATCTACTTCCCTATTGCGCGCGCTGAGCAGCGACTGGGGCGAAACATGGAAGCGATGGAGCATTACCAATCCGTGCTCAAGGACACCGAGAATCCAAAGCAGGCACTCGTCGAAGAGGTCGACAAGGCGATTGAAGAGGTTCGCAAGGAACTCATTGCGCTGGATTTGATCGTTGACCAAAACGGTGCGGTCGTGAGCCTAGATGGCAAGGATGTTGGCCTAACGCCCCTTAGCGGCCCAATCTACATGCCGCCTGGTGGCCACAAGTACACCGTTACTCTCGAAGGCTACTCGCCCCAAGAAGAGATGTTTGACTTGACTCGGGGCCAAACGACCAGCCGCAGCATCACTCTTGAGCCGTTGAAGGTGACTGTCGACAAGAACACAAAAACGGTTAAGAAACCGAAGCGCAAAAAGAAGAACACTGAGACCGGTACCGCGAGCACCAAGCCCCTTACCGTGAGCTTCGGAATTGCCGGAGCGATGTTGATCGGCGCGGGGTTCTCGGGGATTGCTGCAACCGCACGGCACGATCGCTATCAAGACACCACGCTCTCGAATGACGAGCGAACCAAGGCCCGGGATAGTGGCAAGACGTATCGTTTGGCCACCGACGTTCTACTGGCAGGTGGTGTGCTCGCAGCTGCGTATGGCACCTACTACTACTACAAGAAATACAAGGGCAGCAAAGAGAAGAAGACCGCGTCAAATGTCCTCATTACGCCGTACGCGAGCGGTCAAGGGGCCGGCGTGGCGCTTGGGGCATCCTTTTGATACCGTATAATTCCTGATACCCTTGTTTGGACGCCTGCGTTTCGTCTTCGTCAAACGCTGTCGTTCAACGTTGTCTGTCATTCTGTGAGGAGCGCCTGAGATGAGCCAGCACCAACCACCGCACCAAGGATATCCCGGTCCTCCACAAAACATGGAACAGCAGCACCCGTCTCACGGCGGTGAGACGACTGGGGCACGGCCAGCGGGCTCACATAACATCAAGAAACCCATGCCGCTGGGGTTCACGGCTGGGGGCGGATTGTTGGTCGGCGTGGTCGCAGGGCTTGCGCTGATTTCGGGTGGTGGGGATGCATCTGAGGCCCAGGCTTCAAAAGAGGCAAAGGGCCCGGTCATTGCGAAGGCAACGGATGGAGACCTTGCGCCCGAGGGAACAAAACCTGCGGCGACCAGCGGCGCGGACACGACCGCTTCAGGTACCACCGCTTCGGGGACCGCCGCTTCAGAAACCACCGCGCCAACCACACCGGCCGCGGAAACCAAGCCCGGAACCGATCCTGTGACAGCGACGGAGGCTGGCGCCACAGGAACCGACCCGGTGGTGGATACGACGCCAGTGCCGGTCGTAATCCCGGATCCGCCGACACCCGATCCTGTTCCCGAGCCGACATCGGTCGATCTGGAGTTCAAGGTCACAGGGCTGGAAGACGGCGTGCAGGCAACGATCACCCTAGACGACGAAGTTGTGCCCGGTACTTCAACCGGCTTCACGATCGCTGCGGGGAAAACCAAGCAGCGCGCCAAGCTGGTCGTACGAGCCAAAGGGTATCGTGCGTTCAGAAAAACTCTTAATGTCTCGTCGGATATGTCCATCGACATCGCCATGCGCAAGAAACCTGTGGGCGGCGGCGGCAAAAAGCCCGGCGGCTCGGGCCCTGGCGGCTTGCTCGACCTGTAGATGCCGTGCGCCAGATGACGGCACGGCTCGCGGTCCTCGCAGCTGAGGGGCGCTGACGCTAGTCGCCTCGAACGACTGCTAGCGCGACGCGGCGCCGACGGCCAAGTCCAGAGTCAGGTCGTAGTCCAAGGTCGAATCACCTGTCGCAGAGAACACCTCAACGCGGTAGGTGCCAGCTGGCAACTCATTCGCAGTCGCTGGACCTCGGAGGATTTGCTCGGTGGCGTCGGTTCCCACGGCAGCCGCAACAACTGCATCGGCTGTGTTGTAGAGCCTGAGATTTAGATCGCTGCTGGCGTTGTCAAAGACCAGCGTGACCGTGAGGTTGGTGTTGCCCAGAAGCGAAAACGAGTAGAAGTCACTGTCTGCATCCGGACAGATTGCAGCAGCAATCGTGCCTGGCGTTATCGGCGACGGCGTTGCAAGCGAGTCATTTGGCTCGAACGCTTCGCAGTTTGCGGCAGCGGCAGCGTCAAAGGCCGTGAGCGCATCGACGGCTGGGGTCGCATCGACCGTTTCAACGGCAGCGTCGGCATTATTGGCGGGCTCAATCGGTTCGCTAAAATCCAAAAGTGCTGTGCAGCCGCCAAGGCTAGCGGCGAAGCCCAGGCAAACCACAAGTGCCGAGCCCATTGGCAGCTTCGTCCAAGGGCTTTGTGAGCCGTGTTTGCCACTTGGTCTGAGCATGCCCTGAGCCTATCGAATGCCTCAGATGAAGGTCAAGAGTTTCCAGTATCTAGGTCGTCTTGACCACCTATCAACCCAACTGCTAGGTTGCCGCCCCAGCCGCCCTGCGAGCCCCGGAATTACCCGGAAACAAAAGGCCCAATAGGGGCGCGCCAAAGACCCACCAATCGCTATGCATTTGCAGACTCTTATTCTCGAGCTTCAGCAGTTTTGGGCGTCCCGCGGCTGCGTGATCCAGCAACCCGTCGACATCGAAGTCGGCGCTGGCACGTTCCACTCCGCGACGTTCCTGCGCTCTCTTGGCCCCGAGCCATTCAAAGCCGCTTTTGTGCAGCCATGCCGACGGCCGGTTGATGGTCGCTACGGAGAAAATCCCAATCGTGTTGGTGCCTATTACCAATTCCAAATTGGTCTCAAGCCTTCTCCACTCGATGTGCAAGAACTCTACATTGAGATGCTCAAGCACATTGGATTGGATCCTCTAGAGCACGATATTCGCTTTGTCGAAGATGACTGGGAATCGCCGACGCTCGGTGCCTGGGGGCTCGGCTGGGAAGTGTGGGCCGACGGGATGGAAATCACCCAGTTCACGTACTTTCAGCAAGCGGGCGGCATTGAACTCATGCCTGTCACAGCAGAACTCACGATTGGTCTTGAGCGTATCGCGATGTACCTGCAAAACGTCGACAACATTTTCGATCTGCAGTGGAACGAGACGACCAAGTACGGCGACGTTCACATGCAAAGCGAAGTCGAGTACTCGCACTTCAACTTCACCCATGCCGACGTTGCTCTCAACTTCGAGCTCTTCGACAAATTCGAAGCCGAGTGCAAACGCCTTGTCGCATTGGAACTCGCGATTCCGGCCTACGACTATTGCATGAAGAGTTCGCATGTCTTCAATCTCCTCGACGCGCGAGGAGCCATTTCCGTCACCGAGCGTCAGCGCTTCATCGGCCGGGTCCGCAACCTGTCCAAGGCATGTGCGGAGGCCTATCTCATGTCGCGCGCAAAACTCGGATTCCCGCTTCTCGGTTCGGAGAAGGGCGAGCGCGCCAAAGAGGCGTTTTACGCAAATCTTGAGTCCGGCGTGAATGCCGCTGCGCTAGCCGCTGCTCGAGCAAATTCTCCAACAAATTCTTCAGCATCCAACGCTGTTAAGACAGGTGCAGACCATGTCGCTTGAACTACTACTAGAGCTAGGCACGGAAGAGATTCCCGCTGGCTACCTTGCCAAAGCGATGGTCGCGCTGAAGGCCAATTGCGAAGCTGAGCTCGGCAAACTGCGCCTTGGCTTTGACGCTGTGCAGACGCTTGGAACCCCTCGTCGATTGACGCTTTCGGTGACGGGCCTTGCGGAAGGCCAGGACGATCTTGCCGAAGAGATGGTTGGCCCACCCGCTCGAGTTGCCTTTGGCGACGATGGTGAACCAACGAAGGCGGCCTTAGGATTCGCCAAGCGCAATGGCGTTGCCGTTGCCGATTTGCGAAAAGGGCCCGCCGAGGGCAAAAAGGGCGAGTACCTCCTTTGCACTCGCAAGGAAGCTGGCCAGAAGAGCCGTGACGTCTTGCCAACTGTGCTTGGCGAACTTCTACGAACTCTTCCGTGGCCAAAGTCGATGCGCTGGCATGAGGGCGAGGAGTCCTTTGTGCGCCCTGTGCACTGGCTTGTGAGTCTCCTTGGCGGCGAGGTGTTGCCATTGCGATTCGCGGGAATCGACGCGGGCAACGCAACACGCGGGCACCGATTCCTAGCGCCCGGAGACATCGCACTCGCTGGGGACTTGCAGAGCTATTCGCAGGCCTTGCGGCAGGCTTTTGTCATCGTCGATCCAGAAACCCGACGCACAATGATAACCGCGGAGATTGCGCGCATTGAAGGCGAAGTCGATGGAACGGTTCGTCCCGATTCGGGCTTGGTCGCCGAAGTTGCCAATCTTGTGGAATACCCGGTTGGCGTCTGCGGTGAGTTCCCAGAAGAATACCTAGAGGTTCCGGAGCAAGTCATCGTTTCTGCGATGCGCTCGCACCAGCGTTACTTCGCCATGAGCCGGGCCGATGGCTCGCTTCTCAATCGCTTTGTGACGATTGCAGGCACCGTGACCAAAGATCCGGAGCTTGTGCGCCGCGGCAACGAACGCGTCTTGGCTGCCCGCTTGGCCGATGCGCAGTTCTTCTTTCGAGAGGATCGCAAGCACAGCCTCGAGCATTTTGCCGGAAAGCTCGACTCGGTCGTCTTTCAGAAAAAGCTTGGCAGCATTGGCGACAAGGTTGCTCGGCTCAGCGCTGGGGCAATCGCCATGGCAGGCGAGGTTGGCGTCTCCGTCGAATCCGTGACGCGGGCCAGTGCACTTTGCAAGGCCGACCTATGCTCGCAAATGGTCTCCGAGTTTCCCGAACTCCAGGGTTCCATGGGGCGTCGCTACGCAACGCTTGCGAAAGAGCCAGACGATGTGAGTCTTGCTATCGAGGAGCACTACCTTCCCCGCGGCGCGAGTGATGATTTGCCGACCGGCGATGTTGGAGCGGTAATCGGAATTGCCGACCGGCTCGATACCATCGCTGGCTGCTTTAGCATCGGCGTGGTCCCAACTGGTTCCGCCGACCCGTTTGGGCTTCGGCGCGCAGCGCTTGGCATCTTGCGACTGTTGGCAGAGCGCAGCTGGGTTGTGGATCTGAGCGCGCTGGTGGAGCGCGCCATCGACCAAGTTGTGAAAGGGCAGGGGCTCTCGATCGACAACGCCAAGGTCAATGCCGACGTGCTCGACTTTTTGCGGATTCGATTTCGCGGACTTCTCACCGATAGCAAGGCGCTTCCTGGCGATTGCGTGGACGCTGCTCTCGCGGTGGGCTTCCACGATCCGAGGGATGCAAAGGCTCGGGCAGAGGCGGTTTCCCAGCTTCGTTCCCGAGCAGACTTTGAGCCATTGGCGGCCGCATTTAAGCGCGTTGCAAACATTCTAAAAGGGCAAAGCCCGGCTGGCACCCCAAACCCCGAGGCATTTGTCGACGATGGTGAGCGCGCCCTATGGACGGCCTTTCAGGGGGTTCAAGAACGCGTTGATGCAAATCTGGCCTCGAACGACTACGCCAAGGCCCTGCAGATCCTGAGCGAACTAAAAGCCCCGGTTGATACCTTCTTCGATGCCGTCTTGGTCATCGACAAAGACGAGGCGATTCGTGACAACCGTCTCGCCATGCTCGGTCGCATCAACGATACATTCACCCGAATCGCCGACTTCCGGCAGCTCGCCGTTTAAGCAAGAAATCGCATGCCACGCCACGTATATCGATTTGGAGCCGGAGAAGCCGACGGCAACGCTGACCAAAAAGCGCTGCTTGGAGGCAAAGGCGCCAACCTCGCGGAGATGACGTCGCTTGGCATTCCCGTGCCACCGGGCTTCACCATCACAACCGAAGTCTGTGCGCTGGCGGCCGACGGCGAGACCGATCTGCGAGAACTTCTGAGTGCGCAGGTCGAAGGCGCCCTGGAGCGGGTGGCGGAACTCTCCGAATGCGTCTTTGGGGATCGCAGCAACCCGCTGCTGGTATCGGTGCGCTCTGGAGCGCCGGTTTCGATGCCCGGCATGATGGATACGATTCTCAATTTGGGACTCAACGACGAGACCGTGCAAGGCCTTGCAGAGCAGACCGGTGATCCGCGATTTGCCTACGACTGCTACCGCCGCTTCGTCGCGATGTATGGCGAAGTTGTCATGGGCGTGCGGGCAAACCACGACGCCGACGAGAGCCCCTTTGCCATTCTACTTGCTGAGAAAAAGACCGAGGTTGGAGCGCAGCTCGACTCGGATTTGAGCGCCGAAGACCTGCGGAGCTTGGTGAACGCTTACAAGATTGAGATCCTAAAGCAGGTCGAACAGCCGTTCCCTGAAGATCCCATGGCGCAACTCTGGGGCGCCGTGCGGTCGGTCTTTGGATCTTGGCAGAACAAGCGAGCTGTCTTTTATCGCCGCATGCACAATATGGATGGCAGCGTTGGCACCGCCGTAAACGTGCAAGCCATGGTCTTTGGCAACATGGGCGACGATTGCGCTACTGGTGTGGCGTTTACGCGCAATCCGGCCACGGGCGACCCAGGGTTCTTCGGAGAATTCTTACTCAATGCCCAGGGCGAAGACGTTGTTGCTGGCGTGCGAACCCCGCAGGATATTGCATCGCTTGGCGATAGCATGCCAGAGGTCTACGAAGAACTCTTACGCACTGCTGAGCGCCTTGAAAAGCACTTTGGCGATATGCAGGATCTGGAGTTTACGATTCAGCGCCAACGGCTCTGGTTGCTCCAAACTCGAACCGGCAAGCGCAGTGGCGCCGCCATGGTGAAAGTTGCTGTGGATATGGTGGCAGAGGGCCACATTGATGAGCGGACCGCGATTGGCCGCATGGATCCATCAAAGCTCGACGAGGTTCTCCACCCGACTATCGATCCGGAGCGCAAGCCTCCTCTCATCGCCAAGGGGCTGCCGGCATCTCCAGGCGCTGCCATTGGACGCATCGTTTTTGGCTCCGACGAAGCCGAGGCTTGGGCGAATCGGGGCGAAAGCGTTCTCCTCGTTCGCAATGACACTTCACCCGAAGACATTCACGGCATGAAGGCTGCCACCGGTGTGCTGACCGCTCGCGGTGGCATGACGTCGCACGCAGCCGTGGTTGCTCGCGGTATGGGCAAGCCCTGCGTAACCGCATGTCGGGCGCTTGTCATTAACACCGTTAAAAAAGAGCTTCGGATCGGCGAGCACTGTTTTCAACTTGGCGACCTCATCACCATCGATGGGGCTTCCGGTGAGGTCTTCGCAGGACGCGCTGGCCTTGTGCCCGCATCCATCGGGGCGGAGTTTGGAACTCTGATGGCGTGGGTCGACGACGTCCGACGACTCAAGGTGCGGACCAACGCCGACACTGCCGTTGATGCGCAAACCGCACTCGCCTTTGGCGCAGAAGGCATTGGACTGTGTCGAACTGAGCACATGTTCTTTGCACCCGAGCGCATTCTCGCCGTGCGCGAAATGATCCTCGCGCAAGGGGACGAGAGCCGTCGGCAAGCACTGGACAAGATGCTTCCTATGCAGCGGGAGGACTTCAAAGAAATCTTCCGAGTGATGCAGGGCAAGCCGGTGACCGTGCGTCTCCTCGATCCGCCACTGCACGAGTTTTTGCCACATGCAGATGCCGAGATTGCCGAAGTGGCAGTCGCCACGGGACGAACGCCAGCCCAAGTTAAAGCCATGATCGGGGATTTGGCTGAGGTCAATCCGATGCTTGGCCACCGAGGGTGTCGACTGGCCGTGAGCTGGCCCGAAGTTTACGAAGTTCAAGCGCAAGCGTTGGCCGAAGCGGCGGTCGCCGTCCTCGCCGAGGGCATCGCCGTGCGGCTCGAAATCATGATTCCCTTCGTCTCGGTCCCACGAGAACTTGAAGCACTCAGGCCCTTGGTCTGCGATGTGGTGGATGGGGTCTTGGCTGCGGCTGAAGTCGAGATGTCCTACTTGGTTGGAACGATGATCGAGTTGCCACGAGCATGCTTGGTAGCGGGCGCAATCGCAGAGAACGCCGACTTCTTCTCGTTTGGCACCAACGATCTCACGCAGACGACCTATGGCCTATCTCGCGACGACGCGGGCCGCTTCCTGCCCGAGTACTTAGAGCGCGGGCTACTCGACCACGATCCCTTTGTTCAGCTTGATCAAGATGGCATTGGAGCCCTCATTCGAGTTGGGGTAGAGCAGGGCCGCGCCGTCAAAACCAAGCTCAAAGTCGGCATTTGCGGCGAACACGGAGGCGAACCATCGTCGGTCGAGTTCTGCCATCGCGAAGGCTTTGACTATGTGAGCTGTTCCCCATTCCGCGTTCCCATCGCCCGTTTGGCAGCCGCTCAGGCCGCTCTTCGAGGCGAGGCGAGGTCAAAGTAGATGCAAAAGCTCCTTGCACCATGCAACCCCAACACGATGGCCCGAGTCTCAACCCAGGCACGATTTCGATGAAAGTTCCGCACCAAACCATGACCGCCCCAAAACGAGCAGTGTCATTTGCTGGCGTCCTTGCCTTGGCTCTCGCCACGTTGGCGGGTTGCCCGGCGACAAGCGATGAAGTTCGTCCGCCTGACGACCAGTTCTTCTTTCCCACGGGCATGGCCATCGATGTCGACCAAGGGTCGCTGTTTGTCACAAGTGCAAACTCCGATCTGCGATACGACTCCGGAACGGTAACGGTGATCGATCTGGATCGGGTTGAGACGATTACCGATGCCTGGCTCAGCTCGGGGGAACTCCCCGCTGATGCCGATTGCGAAGTCGATAACACGATTGCAACAACACTTGTGTGCAACGAGGCGGAAGCGATTGTCGCCGACTCCAGCGTTCGCACCGGAAACTTTGCCACGGAAATTGGCGTGCAAGCACTCGATGATGGGACGGCACGTATCTTTGCGGCGGTACGAGGTGACCCCTCTCTCACGTGGATTGATTTTGACCCGGCCACCCGAACCCTCGAGTGTGGCGGCAGCGGCGCGATGCCCCGATGCGATCAGGACCACCGGCTCAACCGGCTTCGCAACGATGAGTCCATTGGAAATCTGCCAGCCGAGCCCTTTGGAATCTACGTCGATAGCGCCGATGGCTTTGTTGTCCTAACGCACCTCACACAGGGCGCCGTATCACTCACCGATGCACCCACCGACGGGCGTCCACCCATTGTCTCCGATGCACTGGGCTTTGTATTCAGCCAGAATCCGATCACGGGTGCTCGCAGCGCTCTCGGGGCTGCAGCAAGAACACCTGGAGGCCGCGTCTACGTGACATCGAGCTCGGAAGAGCGAGTTCAGATCTTTACGGTCGCGCGAACGGGAAACTCACTTCCCGCACTAGTGCCATCAGACCATTTCTTTCTGCGCGACGTTTTGCCGTCCGATAATGGGCGTGGAATTCGCTTTGGAAACGACGGCGATACCGCCTACATCCTCAACCGCTCTCCCGCCACGCTTCAGGTGCTCGACACCTCGCTGAGCCCCACAGGGCAGCCGCGCAATGCTCTCGCCCAGGCCGTTGAAATCTGCGCCAATGCCTCCAACCTTACGGTGGGAGACCTTGGTGCTGGCGATCGAGTCTACGTGACCTGCTTTCGCGAAGGCCAGGTCTGGGTTCTCGATCCAGTTGGTGGCGGCGTCGATGCGATTATCGATGTTGGCCGTGGCCCACAAGCCATCGCGATTTCAGAAGACAAAGAAAAACTCTACGTGACGAACTTTCTCGAAGACACCGTTTCTGTAATCGACCTTGAGGTCGCCTCGCCAACTGAAAACAGAGTTGTTCTGAAGCTCGGCCGCACTCGACAGTCCGGAGGTAAGTAATGCGCAACCGCAGTTTCTTCGTCGCATCCGTCACCGTGCTCGGGCTCTCAGCGCTCGGGCTCAGCTCGATCTCTTGTGGGCAAGACACCAATCCACCCGCACTTCGCAATCTAGATCGTCCGTCGGAAATTGCCTTTGCCTGCTTTGGTGACCTCCTTGTTGGGGGCACTCCCATTACCAGCGCTCAGCCCCTAAGCTCGTGCGCCGCGCACCTGAGTGGCGAACCGCCTGTAGGCCAAGAGGGCATCATTGCGCCCAACTACTTTGCCTTCGTCTTGCAGCCAACCGAGGGCACCGTCGCTGTGATCAACGTGGCGGCGCAGGGCATCCAAGACAACGATCAATTCACGCCCGGGCTCAATGATATCCCTGTGGGTACTCTGCCTGTTGGTATGGCAGAAGACCGCTCGGGGTGTTTTGTGCTCACCGCCAACTCGGGCAGTTGCGACCTTGCGGCAATCGATATGACGAGCGCACTTGATCTGGCCGATGTTGCCCAGGTGAATCGAGTCAGCATTACAACGCCTGCTGGCGATCTACTGCTCACGCGTCCGCGCAGCATTACAGCCGGGCCTCAAACCGATGTCGTCGGAGAGGCATGTCCACTTGCCGCAGATGGCCTCGTGTACATCACCTATCCCGAATGCAATCTCGTTGCGACGGTTGAGGCAGCAACAGGAGAGGTCCTCTCGGGCTTAGCCTTTCGCGAGACCGGAATCGTCGAAGCCGCCACCGATGCAGACTTTGCCGCGTGCCCAGTACAGTGCAGCGATGGAGCGCTAACCGTCGCCCACGGAACCGAGCCTGAAACTTTTGTGGAGAAGCCCGTCGCTGTCAACGTCTCGCCCGATGGGTTGAGCCTCTATGTGACCAGCGAAACGAGCCCGTTTTTTACCATCGTGGAACTCGATGTCGACGGCCTTCCCACGGCCAACGTCCAACGCATTCGCGTCGCACCGGATAGCGATGGCAACGACGTGGGGCTTAGGAACTTTGCTGTTTCCGACCGTATCGACATGGGCGGCGACATCTACAACAGCATTGTGCAGCCTGTTGGCGAGTTTCAGTTTGCCTATGCAGCCGCAACCGACTCGACAATTCGAGTCATTGACATCGAGCATGCGCAAGAATGCGATACCCAAGTGGATCCGCGATTCTTGGTCGACGAGACCGACGTGGAGTTTCTCTCGTGCATGCCCGTTGGCGACCTTCGAACGCCTCCCCGTCGTGTGGGCGCAAGAGGGCCAGGTATTGAGCTTCCCGGCCGTTTGGACGATGGCCGCAACAGCACAAGCTCACTGGCGGTTCCCCTCGATATTGCCTTTAGTACCCTAGCCGAACCAGATGTCGGACTGCGCCCGGAAGTGCCTGAGCCTGACTCCATGGCCGGCACCTTTGCATTTGTTACAGCGGCAACTGGTCGCATCTTTGTACTCAATGTCGATGACGACGCGTACGCCGATACCTTTGATGCGGAAAACCCGCTGGCAACCCAGTTGCCACTCGCACTTCCGCACCAGTTGCGTGACAACATGATCAGTCGCCCGATTCTCTCTGAGAACTGTACGGGCGCTCCGAACTCCAACGGCGGCGTGCGAGTTAGCGGCGCTCCGTCGCAGGTTATCGACCTCTCCCACATTGCCAACAGCAAGGTTCACGAGATGCCGTTCTTTCGCGGTCAGCGATGTTTGGGGGCCGACAGCCTTGGCAACCCAATCGATAGCGTCGTCACAGAGTTCTCGTTTGCGGCCGATCTGGAAACGCGCGCAGCGACCTTTCCAGATATTCGTGCCGTCGAAGACCAGGTGTGGTCCCTCGCGTGGGAAGGCCCGCTGTCGGCCGATGGACGAGATTCGGCCATCGATGGCCCGATTGTTCGCAAAGGCGTTGTGGGCCGAGATGGTGTGAGAGCCTTGCTCTCCGACGCCGGCGCACCGTTCTGCGGTTTGGGCGTTGAGCCCTACGACATTGTTTCTCTCACAGGCTGCAACCCGCTTTTGGACGACGACCAGTGTGGGGTAGGGGAGAGCTGCTACGTGCATCCCGACACCACCGCCGCCGTTCAAACCGGTGTGTGCATTGCGGAGAACCAAGTGGATTCGCTCTCAGGCCCATGCCGCGAGTTTCTCATTAGCCGTCGCCGCTACAGTGTTGCAAAGACCAATAGCGAAGAGCTGGAGCTCATCGAACGCCGGCGCGTGTTGCGAACAACCCCGCTCGATGGCTGCGAATCGGCAAGCCAGTGCGAAGAACTCGCGCGCCTAGAGCCGCTTCTCTCCGATGACAGTCATCCGATTGAAGCGGAACTGTTGGATCCAGAACGCGTTTTCGACTGGGTCTGCGAGGCCGACCCAGGTCGCGCCCCCGGCATCGATCGATGTCAGATGGCATGTGAGAGCGCCGATGACTGCGAAGACGGCTTTACCTGTGCGGGCCAGCGCTGCGTCGAGGCGAAGCTGCCTCCTGGCGAGTGCGTTGCTGCCGTCCAGCGATACCAAGTTCTTGTGGGCGACGCCTTTGTGGTCTTGGGCTCCGACGATGGCTATGCCTCACCACTGATTGCCGAGCCCGGGACAGGGGACTGCGTGCTCCCACCGGCGGCGAATCCGCTTGTGGCCTCTCGAATCCCGCTGCGACCAGAGCCCTGCGACGATGATAACGATCCATACACGGGGCCAAATCCGTGTTCGACCACGGTGGCTCACGACGAAGATTACATTCCCTTCGTGGTGGAAAATGGCCAGTGCATTGCCCAAGACGTGGCAGAGCGAACCCGTGAGGCGCCTGCCGTTCGCTTTAACAATGCCGGCATGCAGTTTCACATCGTGGACACAGAGACTAGGGGAGACTTGGAGTGTCGAGCCGACAAAGCCGGCGTTGGTCCCGCCTATGGAACGTTGTTCGCGGGCTATCAATTGCTCTTCGAAATCACCAATGGCTTCGCACCAAAGATCGTCGCGCAGGTGACAGCTCTTCCGAGTCGCATCATTCCGGGGCCCTCGGGCAATCTGTGGATTCTCGACCAAGGAGATTCATCATCTCTCGATCGAGGCCGTGTGATTCGCATTGATCCGAGCCAGCCCGGCGCAGGATTCGACCGAACGATTTTTCAATAAGCGTTCCTGCGGTTTTCCCGCCAAGACTTTCCATTTTCTTGCCCGCCCGGCCGCGGCGGGTGACAAGAGACTGTGGCGAGTCACGAGAGCGATCTGTTTAAAGACAAAATCGAGGTAAAGCTCGATGAACGTCAGGTTTTCTACCTTTTCTTCGGCGGTGCAGTCATCGCAACGTTGGTCTTTGTACTCGGAGTCATGGTTGGACGTCGGGTGGAAGCGCGCGCAGTCGCGACCGGAGGCACTACTGTCACCGATCCACTTGCGGCTCTGGACCGACTCGAGGGCGGTGACGATTTGGCGTTCCCCACAGCGCTTCGCGGTGATGAGGTGAGTCTCGGGGCCGTCGATGCAAATCTCGCCAAGCGACCCAAGCCCGCTGTGGGTGGACCTCTGGTCCCAGCCCCCGGAGCTAAGCCAGCCGAGCTGCCAACCCCAGCCGCCAAGCCGCTCGCAGCGCCTGCTGATCCTGCACCCGCCGTGGCAGCGGATCCGAAGCCCGATCCCAAGCCGGAGAAGGTGACACAGCCCGAGAAGCCCGCTGACGACTCTGCCAAGCCCGCTGAGGACTCTGCTAAGAAGGCTGAGGACTCTGCCAAGCCCGCTGAGGACTCTGCCAAGAAATTGCGAAAGCGCTTCACGCTGCAAGTGGGCTCGTTCCAGGACAAGGACGAGGCGGATACCTTCTTCCGCACCCTGCAAGGCGGCAGCTACGCACCCTACATGGTGGAAGCCGAGGTACCGGGCAAGGGAACCTACTTCCGAGTGCGTGTGGGCGGCTACTCGAGTTTCGACGAAGCGTTGGACGCCAAGACGAGCTTTGAAGACAGCCAGCACGTCATCGCATACGTCACGCGCCTAAAGTAGGCAGCGGCGAGATCGGTTCATCCGCATCTCAAACGAATCGGCCGTTTGCAGCGTCAGACGGGCGGTATACAACCGGCCCATGGCACGACGTGATCCGGCTGATACGCCTCTCATGCGGCAGTTTCTGCAGGTCAAAGCAGAGCATCCGACCGGCATCCTATTCTTTCGAATGGGAGACTTCTACGAGATGTTTTTCGAGGATGCGGTCATTGCGGCCAAGGCCCTCGACCTCACGCTCACCAGCCGCGACAAGGGCAAGCCCGATGCGGTGCCTATGTGTGGGCTGCCGCATCACGCGTCCCGAGGCTACATTGCACGGCTCACGGAGCAGGGCTTTAAAGTCGTCATCTGCGAGCAAGTCGAGGACCCCAAAACCGCCAAGGGCTTGGTCAAACGCGACGTCGTGCAAATTGTCACGCCGGGCGTTGTCGTCGACGATGAAGTGCTCGACCCAAAGAGCGCTCGCTACCTAGCCTCGGTGGTTCCGCAAACCCGCGGCCCTCGTTGGGGCCTTGCCTATGTCGATGTTTCCACCGGGGAGTTTCGCGCTACGGAGGTCGACTCAATCGCTGAACTTGCTGCGGAACTCTCTCGCGTCGCCCCCAGAGAAATTCTGGTCTCGCAAAAGGAGCTTGCCGGTGCTTCGATGAAGAAGCTTTGCGAGCGTTTCAAAGTTGCCTACACGGAGATTGAGCGTCGCGGGGCCGACGAAGTGAGTTCGCTCCTGGAGACGAGCTTTGCGGCCAGCCTTGTCGAACTCGGACTCGAAGACAAACCGCTAGCAGCGCAAGCTGCGGCCGACGCTCTGCAATATGCGCGGGCAACGCAGCCGACTGGCTCCTTGCCCCTCACGCGGCTGCAGCTATATCAACCCGGCCAAACCGTCGTGCTCGATGAGGCTGCGGTCGCAAACCTGGAACTCACGCAAACGCTCGTTGGCGGCAAGAAGGCGGGCTCACTGCTCTCGGTTCTTGACCGCACAAAGACAGCCACAGGCGGGAGAATGCTGCGCCGCTGGCTCCTCTACCCACTTCTTGAAGTTGCTGCCATCACGGCGCGTCACGATGCGGTTCAGTACCTGGTGGAACACGCCAGCTTGCGAGGGCTTTTGCGAGAGGAACTCGGGGCGGTCTACGACATCGAACGTCTTGCCGGAAGGCTTTCGCTCGGCGTCGCCAACCCAAGAGACATGGGCCGGTTGCAGTCGTCTCTGCAGAGCTTACCTGGGCTCGCAAAGCTGCTCAGCAAAGGGGCTGGCAAGGGCAAGACCGCACCGGCGCTCCTCGAATTTGATGCGAAGCTCCTAAAAACTCTTAGCAAGGTTGCCAAGACCCTCGCCGAAACACTCGTCGACGAGCCGCCGATCATCACCAAAGACGGAGGAATCATTCGCGACGGTTTCTGTTCCCTGGTCGATGAAAACCGAACGCTGGCGACCGGTGGCAAAGACGCGATCCTGGCCATCGAAGAGCGCGAACGCAAAGCGACAGGCATCTCCAAGTTGCGCGTCAAATACAACCGCGTCTTTGGCTACTACCTTGAAGTTGGGCGCGCATTCGCCGACAAAGTTCCCGAGCACTACGTGCGAAAGCAAACCGTTGCAACGGCAGAGCGCTACGTCACAAGCGAGCTTGCCGAACTTGAGACGAAGATTCTCTCGGCGCAAGACGCACTCGTCACGCGCGAACTCGAGCTCTTCAAGAAACTCTGCTCTGAGGCCGCTGGGTGCATCGAGCAGATCTTGCAGGCGGGTGCAGCGGTTGCCAGCGTGGATGCGCTTGCTTCGCTCGCCGACGTTGCTCACGACCTAGGCTACGTGCGCCCAACCATCGACGAGAGTGAAATCCTCGACATTGTTGATGGGCGCCATCCTGTGGTGGAGATGCACGTGGGGCAGGGCGAGTTCGTTCCCAACTCGTGTCGTATTGATACCGGCAAAGAGCAGCTGCTACTCATCACGGGGCCCAACATGGCGGGCAAGTCCACGTACATGCGCCAGGTTGCTCATATTGTGCTCATGGCGCAGATGGGAGGCTTTGTTCCTGCTGCTTCGGCGCAAATCGGCGTGGTGGATCGGGTCTTTACCCGGGTTGGCGCCGCAGACAATCTCGCAAGTGGCGACTCCACATTTATGGTTGAGATGCGCGAGACCGCAGCAATTCTCAGTGGCGCGACCCGTCGCTCCCTTGTTGTGCTCGACGAAGTCGGCCGAGGGACATCAACCTTCGATGGGGTTTCGATTGCCTGGGCGGTCTCTGAGTATTTGCACGATGCCATTGGTGCCCGCACGCTCTTCGCCACCCATTATCACGAGCTCACGCGCCTCTCGGTCACCCGGCCACGGGTTGCCAACTACAGCGTTGCTGTCAAAGAGGTGAACGGCAAGATCGTCTTTCTTCGGCAAGTCGTTCCGGGGGGAGCAAACCGCAGTTACGGCGTGGACGTTGCGCGGCTCGCAGGATTGCCCCGATCGGTGATTGCCCGCTCCAGGCAGATCTTGGCCGAGCTCGACCGGGGAGAGCTACATGGGGAAAGTTCTCAACTTACCCTCTTCTCTGCGGTCGCTCAGGCTCCTGCTGCTACTAAGGACGACACCGCAGCCCTATGTGAGCGCCTCGATTCCATCGACCCACATGCGATTACCCCGATCGAAGCCATCACGATTTTGGCCGAGCTGAAGCAGCTTTCGAACTAGGGCTCAAAAGTGGGGGGACGAACACCCTTGCAAAATCTGCGGTACGGGGGCGTGCAGCCTCAACTTCGCAGAGACCCCCTGAAATCAATGGGGAATTAGCTGGCACCATCCTTGCTCTATAGGGGGGCAGGAGGAGCCCAGTTTGAAGAACACACCATACAGAATCGCAATTTCTGCACTGCTCGGTCTTGCAGGCACAAGCCTAGCGGCGTGCGGCAACGGCAGTACACAAGGTCCCTTGGATGAGGTCGACTCGATCGTCTTCATCGAACGGCAAAGCCGAATGGGAGGCATGGGAGATATCTTCCAATATGACTCCTACGAAGCCGGAGCCAAACTCGTCAAGCTAACCCCGCCAACCGCGGATGGTGAGCGCGTTGTCATTTGCTGCGACCAGGATCCTGAGTACGCAGACCTCGACATCATCGACTACGACCTTTCGTACGATGCAAAGACCATTGTCCTCTCGGCCCGCCTCTCGGCAGACCAGCGGTACGGTCTCTTCACTCTCGACGTCGACAGCGGCAACATCGAGCAACTTCCAACGGATCCAGACGCTCACTACGTCTACCCAACGATCCTTCCTGGTGACCGCGTTCTTTTCGCAACCACTGCGGTTGTTGAAGAAGGTGCTCCTCAGTTCCGCGATGAGTACGAGCGAGGAACCACTCTTCAGCTCGGTAGCATTGCAATGGACGGTAGCGACGAGAAGCTCTTCTCTCGCAACCTCTCTCACCGCATCACAACCACCGTGTTGTCGACCGGTGAAGTTCTGGTTACCCAGTGGGACCACCTGAACACCATGAACGCTGGACTTCTCATCAAGATGAATCCAGACGGAACTCGTGTACGAGAGGTGTTCGGCAAGCAGGGAACCGGCGCAACCAACTCGTACTACAAGACGGTTGAAATCTCTCCAGGCCGCGTCGTTGCTATCGGCAGCTCACGTGACCGCACCTTCCAGTCGGGCGCAATTCTCGACATCCGCCTCGGTGAGACCTACGAGACCGAAGACGGTGAAATCTGGGCCGATGAGAAAATGTCTGAGGCGAATGCTTCTGCAAAGATTCTTACCGCTCAAGTTCCTCTGGGACGCGAGCCTTCTTCCAACACGGTTGGTCGCTACTACAACGCCTACCCACTGGACGCCACCGAGTACCCGAACTTCATCGTGAGCTGGGCTGATGGTCCTGTTCAGTCGGAAGTTAACGGCGCTGCTGGCATCGCTCCAGACTTTGGCATCTACCTCTACAACTCAGAGAAGGGCACACGGCTGCCAATCTACGACAACGAGGACACTTGGGAAATCAACCCAATGCCACTTGTCGCTCGAGAGGCTCCACCCGTCATCGCTGCAACAGGCGCGGACCAATTCGCTGGTGAGCAAGTTCTTCTTGGCGCCATGGACGTCTACGATTCTTCGGTACAAGACTTTGAACCAGGCAGCATCTACGGCGTTCGCATCGTAGAAGGCTTCTCCGGTGAAGAAGGCGTCGGCATGGACTTCGGTCTCACGATGGCTGAGGGTGCTCAAACGCTGGGTATCGCTCCAATCCGCGAAGACGGTTCTTGGGCCGCTCTGATTCCTGCAAACATCCCCGTTCGCCAAATCGCCATCGATAAGTTCGGCATGGCACTTCGCCACGAGCCGGTATGGATTTCTGGTAACCCTGGCGAGTCAATGTTCTGCGGTGGTTGCCACGAGAGCCGCTCTGAGACAACGACCATTCAACCTGGTCTCACCGAGGCTGTTGCAATCGGGCCTGTCGACCTTCTCAGTGACGTCGGCCGCTTCGAGCGCCAAACTGCTGGCAACTTTGCAGACGCCAACATCGGTGTCCCTTGGGACCTTGCTCTTCAGCCAATCTTCGACGCCAAGTGCGTAGCTTGTCACGATGGTGACCCAAACAAGCCTGGCAACGCTTCGATGACCATCACCGATGAAGAGGGCAACGCCCAAACCATCGTCTTCAACCTCAGCGGCGAAGAAATCTTCTACGGCACTGGCGAAGAAATGGTCTCTGGCTACAGCGCTTCTCACCTCTCACTTCTCGGTCCAGACATGGAAGACATCGAAGACCTCGGTCTCACTGTCGAAGGCGACATGCCTATCTACGTCGAGCCTGAGAACGCTGTTGGCTCAATCCTTATCCAAAAGCTGAACCCACCAGTTCAGTACCCAACTGCAAACCTGAACGAGCGAGCATTCCCAACGGTTTCTCACCCAGCCGATGTTGGTGGTACGCCACTCACAGCTGGCGAGTACCGCCTCCTCATCGAGATGGCCGACAACGGTGGCCAATTCTTCTCTCGTGAAAATGCTCCTGGTCAAAACCCATAAGAAAGGAACGACGACAATGTTAGGAACAAAAATGATTCGTAATGCTCTTATCGCTGCCGCTTGTACCTTCACGGTCCTCGGCGCAATGCCCGAGGCTGATGCTGGAAGGGGAGGCTCTCCTGGAGTCATCCGCTCAGCAATCCGAAGCAACAATGCCGATGCCATCATCTCTGCCCTTGAGCAGAGTGAGAACATTCCCTGCAATAGCGATTGCATGGGAATGGTGATGGACCTTCTCGACAATGATGACTATCGAATTCGTCAGGTCGCTTCTTGGTGGTTCGCTCGTCGCCCCGCCCAGATGAAGGAAGTTGCAGAACTCGCAACCGCTTGGCTCACAACCGGAACCTCCACAGACGCTCGCAATGGTGCGGACATCTTGGGAACGTTTGGCTATGCCAAGCACATCGCAACCCTCACCGCGGCTTCTCAGAAGAGTGGTTTGGATGCTCCGGCTCGTGCTGCCATTGTCAAAGCGCTTGGCGATATTGCAAACAAGTCGGCCAACTCGGTCGTCGCAAACGCCATGACCGATTCGGACGCTACGGTTCGTCTTAGTGCAGTAACTGCTTGGAAGAACATGCTCAAGCAGAATAGTGCTGAGCCGGTTGCCGCTCTGGTAAACGACGGTGATGTTCAAGTGCGCCGCGCAGCGATCTCTGCAGTAGGAAAGTTCCGAACTGTGGAAGCACGAGTGGCTCTTGAGGCTGTTTTGGCAAGTGATGCCGACTCTGCCGTGCGGCGAAATGCCGCTTGGGCACTTGGTCGAATTGGGGATGCAGCAAGTCGTGACGCACTTCGTGCAGCGACAACGGATGCTTCCTCTCTTGTGCGAACAACTGCCAAGGTCGCGATGGGTAAGCTTCGCTAACCTACATACGCTCTTCTCCTACGAGGCGGCTTGCGGACATAGTGTCTGCAAGCCGCCTTACGGCGTTTCATGCGCTTCCGAAACGGAAGTGGGTTTTGAGACCTTTGTTACTACGCTCTTGCTACGCTTTGACCTAACATTGCCAACGGGGTATCGACATGGCTGCAAAAATCAGAACTACGCTAGTTCTTCGTTCGTTTGTTCTTAGTTCCTTCGTATTGGGGCCCGCTCTCGTATTGGGTGCGTGTGGTTCCGATGCGCCGAGGGAGACCTACTACGAACGAGAAATTGAGCCTATCTTGGTGGCTTCTTGCTCGGGCAACACGGGCGGTTGTCACATCGTTGACGAGTCCGATTCGTTTGGCTTTGCCGCGGGCAACTTCGACGTAACAAGCTTTGAAAACGTGCAGAAGCGACGAGACTTGCTTCAGCGTTTTGGCGCCTACGAAGTTCCCCTACTTCTCGTTAAGGCCGTGGGCAATAGCGGCGAGCTTGGAGTCACCTATGGCGGCGAGTTTGAACCTCTCGAGGTCAACCATGTTGGCGGAAGCATTTTCCGTGTTGGATCCGATTCGTATCTGACCCTACTGCAGTGGACAAACAATGGGGCAACCGAAAACGGCCTCCCTCCACTGGCGCCACCTGAAACGGGAGACGGCGATTGCACATCATTTGTTCCTGCGAGTTTTGATGAGAGCGCCATTGTCGCGGACCCAACATTTGCCGATTTCAAAGACAAGGTTCAGCCGACGCTCAAGTCGTGTAGTGCCAGCAGCTGCCACGGCGCACCTGCCTCCGACTTCTACGTGACCTGCGGTGACGATGAACGAGAGATTGCCTTCAACTTCTCCGTCTCACAGGCGTTTGTCGACAACCCCGTCGCGAACTCGCAACTCCTGCAAGTGCCTCTAGCCGTCAACGCTGGTGGCTACTTCCACACCGGTGGCGAGCACTTTGCCAGCCGAGACGAGCGCGCCTATAAGGACATCGAAGACTGGGCTTCCGAGGCTGGCCCTCTGGAGTTTGGTGAAGGCGATGCAGGGCGTGAGTACTTCGCCGAGTATGTGCAGCCGCTGCTGCTTACCCGAGGTTGCTCCTTCGAGGCGTGTCACAGTCCGCAGTCGACCAACGACTTTCAGCTTCGATCCGGCAGCCAAGGCTTTTTCTCCACCATCGCACTTGAGCGCAACTACGAAGATCTGAAGCACAACTTCATGGCCTTCGAAGTTCCCGATGCTCGCCGTGGTCGCGCTGTGGCCAAGACCATCTTGAACGTCTTCGGCGGCATTGGGCACAGGGCGGGAGCTGTGTTGGAGACGCCAAACTCTGGCGGTGCACAACCTTCGGCCTGCGACGATCCAATCGACCCGGAAACAGCTTCGGCATTCTGTAAAGTGCAACGTTGGGTCGATATCGAGCGCCAAGCGCTTGTCGCCCAAAACCAAGTCTTCGACCTCGCAGAGGGCAGCACAGTGAACATCGTCTACGTTGATCGCCAGGAGAACCACATGGCGGGTCCTCTGGAGTTTGACACCTTCCAGGCGAACTCCGACTTGATGGTGGTCCCGGCAGACATTGGCCCCGAAGGAGCACTATCGGTAAACGCCGCTGCTGTCTCGCTTCTCGGCTCATGTGCCGGAGCTGCCGATCGATCACAAGTGGATGTGAGCGGACCCGACGTGAGCATCGATGGGACGACGGTAGCCTTCGCGATGCAAATTGGCGCTGCAGAGAGCAAGCAGCTCTACACCGTAAACATCGATGGAACTGGATGCACCCGAGTCACCGATCCTGAACCGGCTGTTAGCGGAATTAAGATTCACAACTTTGATCCTGCGTGGTCTCCCGATGGAGAGTGGCTTGTTTACGCATCCACGCGAGCAGGCAAACTTCCCCCAAGTTTGAGCCGCGCACGGTTCTTGCCGCAGAGCAACCTGTGGCGCCGCACCCTCGATGGTTCCACGGTTGAGCAAATGACGTTCCTCACCAACAGTGAAGTGTCACCGCAGTTCATGCGTGAGGGCAGGGCCATCATGAGTACAGAAAAAGTCTCACAGGGCTTTTATCAAGTCGCTGGCCGTCGCATTAACTGGGACATCACCGACTACCACCCACTTCTTGCGCAGCGCGCCGAATCGGTATTTGCAGATCAAAGCGACCTGACGCAAACCAGACCTTCTGTTGGATACCAAACCGCCACAGAGATTCGTGAAGCCTTTGATGGCAACTTCCTCGCAGTGTTCGCGGACCGCGGTGCGAAAGGCGGCGCGGGAACCATCGCAACGTTCAACCGCAGCGTCGGCACATTTGAAGCAGACCGCGACGACCCCGGATTCCTCAAGTCGGTGCGATTCCCTGATGAGGCTGCCACGGGGCGCGTTGGATCGAATACCTCGGGAGCCTATCGCTCACCCTTCCCACTGCTCGACGGGCGCATCATGACCTCGTACTCCAACTTCAGTGGCGACCTGGCAACAGCAACCAGTCACAACTGGGACGTTGTCGCACTCAGCCGACGGGATGGTTCAAGGCAAGTGCTCATCGGAGGAGCTGGGGCCCAGACCGAAGCGGTTTTGGCGATTCGCCGGCCAGCATCCGAGCTCTACCTCAACCGCCGCCAACTGGTTTTTGGTGGAGAGCAGGACACAAGCGATCTGGAACACGCGGTCATTCACATTCCAGACGCTCCGCTCATCTTCACACTGCTCACCTCGAACTTGCGGAGGGGGCGCCCCGTCGACGCTTTCCGTGATGCCGAGTACATTGCGTTCTACTCAGAGAATCCCGCGCCTGCAGGTGCCACCGCAAACGTCGATGGCATCTATGAGGACCGGACGTTCATGGGCCGCGTGCCGCTTGAGAGCGATGGCTCTATCAAGGTGCGAGTTCCCGCCGGGCAGGGCGTCATCCTCGAATTGCAGGACAGCGCGGAGCGGCCGCTCGTCACAATGACCGAAGAGCACCAGGTTGGCCCCGGTGAGCAAATCTCCTTTGGCATCGTCGAACCACTCTTCGACGCGGTCTGTGGAGGCTGTCATGGCTCCGTCTCTGGCCGGGAACTCGATGTTTTTGTGTCACCCGACGTACTTACGGGAGCTTCCCAGTCGCTTGCACGTGACCGAGATCCGGTCGACCTCTAAACAATCCATACTTTCCCAGCAAATGGCACGTTTGCTTTGAATTGCTCCGTTCCGGCTTCCGTCTCTGCCTTGTGGCCCCACGGCGGGCGCGCTAGACTTCAACCACTTAGCGACACGGAACCGGAATATGAGAGCACTAATCAAGTCGACGCGGTCCTGGCGGACCACCTTTATCGCTGCCTCCTTTGCGGTCGCATGTCTCCTGGCTCCGAATGTGGCGGACGCCAAGCGCAAGAAGCGCAACCGCAAGCGGCCGGTAGTGGCCAAGGTAAACACCCAAGCCCTAGGGCAACTCATGGGTCCCTTCGCCTTTGGGATGAGCAAAGACAAGATTCTCAAGTTGCTCAGCCAACAGCTTGATGAGCGCTACGCCGACAAGATCAAAGAGACGAACGATGTCTACCAACAAGACCAGATTCGCCTTGAGAAGAAGAACGCTTTAAAAAAGATCCGCGCTTCCTACAAAGAGTTCAAAGGCACAAAGACCGGTTGGGATGTTTCTATCATCGACGACCAGTTCGCTCACCAAAGCGACGAATCGATGCTTGTGTACTGGGAGAACAACGCCGATGGGAAAGACCAACGACGCTTCTTCTTCTTTCACAATGGTGAGCTTTACAAGATGTTCATCACACTTGATACAAGCATGCTGCCTGCAGATCAGCGCAGCTTCGACTTCTTCAAGAGCTTGATGGTCAAGCGCTACGGCGAAGGCAAAGTGGTTGTCGAGAAGAAGCGCAGTGGCGAAGAAGTCCCAGTCCTGGTGGATTGGCAGAGCCCCAAGTTCCACGTTCAGGCCATCGACAAACTTCACTTCTACGGCATCTTTTGTCTGAGTATTGCCAACCCAAAGGTTGAGGCAAACGTGATGACAGCACGCGACGCAAACAAGAAGGCCAAGAAGAGCAATGCGATCATCGACTCCATGCTCGAGGGTGACAACGCTGCGCCACCGAGCTTGGACCGCAACAAGGGCGCCATCGACAAGAGCATTAAGTAGGTACTACGCCTATCTGCTGTGCAAAGAGCTCCGCTTTCGCGGGGCTCTTTTGCGTTTGATGCGAGAGCCTCGAATGCCTAACCTTTGGAACGAGCCAACAAGTCGGCGGCAGCTTCTCGCCAACTGGCAAACGTGAATTCGAAGCCCGCAGCCAGCAAGCGCCCAGGCACAACCCGCCGGCTCTTGAGCAGCAACTCGGCATCGGTTCGCATGAAGACGGCTCCTACCTTCGCCATCCACGCGGCAGCCGGCAACCCCAGGCTGATTCCGGCGGCCTCTCGCATGGCTTTCATGAAGTCGCGCTGAGGAAGAGGATTGGGGGCGGCTAGGTTGACCGCGCCGTTAATGTCTTCTCGCGCGACGAGAAACTCGATGGCTCGCACAAAGTCATCGCCGTGGATCCAGGAGACATACTGCTCGCCGCCCGCAATAGAGCCGCCAAGTCGTCGACGAACCATGCTGAGAAGAACACTGAAGATGCCGTCCTTATCCGCTGTCATCACCATCGAAGTGCGCAGCGCAACTTTGCGAGTCGCAGGGCACTCCGCGAGTTCCAGGGCTTTCTCCCAAGCCTCCGCAATGTCGGTGCTGCGTTTCCAGTAGGCAGGCACCCCGTCCTCGTGGCCACCCATAATGCCGGTCTCCTCGTCATTGGGCGCATCAAAGCGATGAGCGTAGATAGTCGCCGTACTCATTTGCAGCCAGAGTGCCGGTGGTGACGAGCACTGGGCAATTGCCTCACCAACAATGGTTGTCGAGTGCACCCGGGAGTCCATCATGGCCTTCAGGTTTTCCTCGTTGTATCGACAGTTCACACTCCGACCAGCGAGATTGATGACTACATCGGCACCGTCCAACACGCTTGCCCAAGCGCCAAGGGTACGTCCGTCCCACTGCAGGTGGTCTTCGCCGCCTGGGCCCCGTCCGATGGTGGTCACTCGATGCCCCTTCGCGCGCAGGTCTCGCGTCAATAGACTGCCAACCTGCCCACTGCCACCAGGGATTACAAAGTGCATGGGTGTTTGTAGCAGCCGGCGCGCTCATGTCACCGGCGTTGTTGAGAGAATCGGCCTGCGCACAAAGGCTGCGAGAAGTCCCCAAGACACAAAAAAGGCCCCGCGTGTGCGGAGCCTTGTCTGCTTAGCTCAGAACTTCTATTAGAGGAAGAAGCTGAACTTGCTGCTCTCTTGCGACTTCTCTTTTAGGACCTTTTGGATGGTCTTGCCGGTGTCGTTGAGCTGGTTGACCTTGGCTTCAATGGCCTTGATGCGCTCGGCATAGGCAATTTCAGCGAGGGTTGCTTCGCCACCACTGACGATTTGCTTCAGCATGGGACTCGTTGCATCAAAGAACACAACAGAATCTCCAGGAACGGCTTCGGACCCAGCTGCGTTGACCTTGCCAACTTTCCATCCAGCTGTCTGGTCGTCACGATGAGCGAAGCCCTCGAACGGCTGGCCACCGCAACCCGCAGGGTTCGCCTTGGTCTCACCTGCGCAGACAGGTCCGCCCAGTTGAACCATTCGGAACGATGTTGGCTTTCCTTGGGCCGCATCATCCGCGGAAGGAATTTGCAGCACGGCGCCGAACTGTGGGTTCACCTTTGCGAGCTTGACAGCTCCGTCCTTTAGAATCTTCGCCTCGTTCTTCGCTTGGCGCAGGTGCTCTTTGCGCAAGGCGTTGAGGGTGTGGATGTCGGAGTAGAAGGTGTAAATTTCGCGAGAGATGTTCGAATCAAGGTGGTAGAGCGAACTCTCGTACACCAATTCATCATTGGTCGGGATAGCTGCGAGCTTCTCCAGCGCTGCGGTGAGCTTTTCGTCTGCTGGAACGAACTTGCCGCCTTCTTTGCCGCTTTCAAGCACGGCAGCAAACTCGGTGAGTCCATCACGGACGGTTTTGACGTCTTCCATTATGGGCTTGGCGTCGACAATCACTTGGTTGTACTGGCTTGCACCAGAACCAATTTTGCCGATGAGCACACCTGCGACGAGTGGCAAGAGAATCATGGCCGCAGTGCGAGCGATTGTTGCGCCCCTGTTCTGCTTGGCGACGCTCTCAACCGCTGAGCCGTCATTGACCACGATGATCTCAGGCTGTGCGGCAACCGCAGCATTCTGCGCCATCGCACTCATTGCACCGAACGGATCCGAGGAGGCGTTTGGTACAGGTGCTTGAGCCTGCATTGGCGGAGGTGCTACCCCTGGAGGAGCCGGGATGGATCCTTGGATGTTCGCACCAGGTGGCGGAACGATGCCGGCGGGAGCAGGGGGCTGCGCCATGCCGGGAGGACCGACGGGGGCTCCGCCTGGGGCTGCAGTGTTGGATTTTTTCAGGCCTAGCCTGGCTTTGAGATCGCTAATATCGCGAGCTCCGGGGCGTTTCGATGTCTGGCTCAAAGGTGGTCCTCCATTCGGCGGCGACTCTAGGCAAGGCCGCCGAGGGTGTCAAAAGATTTCGGTAGTATGGGTCACAGACTGCAAACTGTCGACTGATTCTCTGCAAAGGTTCTGGCGCTGTGACCTCCTGTCATGTGAACGCAGAGTCACAAGCGCGCCAGAGGGATCGTCTCGACCCTAGCTAACTAACGAATATTGTTTTGGTGTAAGGATTCCGAGGCTGGTGACGTTCCTGGCTTGATTGCTGCTCTAGTGAGCAGCGACATCTGTCGCGCGATTCGCGCCCAACCCTGGAGTCCCCCTCTTGACGAAAAGCCAACGCAAACTCTCATATCTCCTTGTCGCTGCCGGTGCGGCCCTTGGAACCCAAGCCGCACTCAGCAATACCGCGTCCGCAGATACCGTCTCGGTTCGGGTCGGAGGCTCAGCGCATGTCGAAGCGGGAGTTCATATCAACGTCGATGGCGTCATTGGGGCACTTGCGACTCTGGAGGCAGGTCTCTCCGTGGGAATTGGATTCTCGACACCACCACCACCTCCGCCGGTCCCCAGCTATTACGTCGAGTATGTGGCTCCCGCACCTATATATGCGCCGCCTCAGCCACTCTACATCGACCAACCTATGATTCCCGCTCCAGCGCCGATGTCTCGCTGGGGAATTGGCGCCTTCGCCGGATCGGTCCACATCGATGACCAAGAAGTTGGTTCCGATTTGGGGCTCGTTGGCCGATACCGTTTGTCTCGCAGCTGGTCTCTTGAAGGAGAGGTCGCCAAGACCAAATCCACAGGGGGCTCGCGAGTCGATCGTCGTGTTGGTGGCGCCGTGGTTTGGAATCTCCCCGTTGGCCGCAGGCTCAAGCCCTCCCTCCTACTCGGCGCTGGCTACGGGCAGAGCGAATTCGGCCAAGGAGAGTTTCACGCTGAGCAAGGGTATGGCGAAGTGGGCTTTGGGCTCACGTATAAGCTAACCAGGAGTCTTCACCTGATGGCGGATGTGCGCGCGGGAACTCGGAGCACCACTGATGATGACATCATGTACGTCGCCAAAGGCGGAGTCGTGGAGTTCGACCAGGATGAAGACTACAGCCGAGCTCGCCTCGGAGGAATGTTCTACTTCTAAGCTCTTCTTCTAAGTACTGGGAGGCGCCTCATGCGCGCCGGCCCTACTTTCGGATCTCTGCATTCCGGTTGCGAATTCGACGTCGGCCTCACCTCTGGCGTATGCTGAAGTCATGCTCCCGGGAGTGCAGCGAAAAGAGATTCGCAGTTTTGATGGCACCCCCATCAGCTACTACGTCCGTGGCGAGGGACCAGCTGTCGTGTTGGCCAATGGCCTTGGCGGGCCATTTACCTCGTATCGCCACGTCGCCCAGCAGCTTGGCAACGACTACCGCATTCTCAGTTGGGACTACCGGGGACTCTACGATTCGGGGCGCCCAAGCGATCCGCTCGCTCTCGGCATGGACCATCAAATCCGCGACTTGGAGTTTTTGCTCGACGCCGAGGGGATTCGCCACGCGGTGATCTTAGGTTGGTCGATGGGCGTTCAAGTGGCATTCGAGTTTTACCGGCGCCATCCGGAGCAGGTTGCTGGCCTTGTCATGTTGTGTGGTGTGGCGGGTTCTCCATTTCGAACCCTGCGAGGGGTACCCGCTGCCAGCATGATCATTCCGCCGCTTATGAATCTTGGCAAGCGCAACGCCAAGCTCGTGCAGCAGGTTGCCAAACGCGTGGGCAAGTGGCGGGGACTGGTTCCGCTCATGCAAAAAGCGGGTGTGGTCGCACCGAGTTTGGACATGGACATCTTCCGTGAAATTGCCGAGGACTTCGCTAGTCTCGACGTCGAAATCTACTGCGAGACGCTCAAACAATTGGGCGAACACGATTGTTACTCTGTGTTGCCGCAGATCGACGTTCCGACCTTGCTCATAACGGGCGACAAGGACGTCATGACCCCAAGCGATGCCGCCCACCGCATGCATAGGGAAATTCCCGAGTCGCGCTTGGTCGTCATAAAGGGTGGGACCCACTACGCACCTGTTGAGTTTCCCGAGCGCATCGAATGCGAGCTCGATCTTTTTCTCCAACGCGTTACAGGCTTTGAGCCAGTCCGCTACCGCCAGAATCTTTCATGAGTCTTCCCGACGAAGTGTGTCCTGCGTGCGGCGCAGAGGTGTTCGACATTGACGTGAATTGTGGCGCGTGCGGTCATGCGCTCAGCTCCACAGGAGCCCAACGGCTCATTGGTGAAGTCGTTCTCGGCCAATACACCATCAGCGATATTCTCGGCCAAGGTGGCATGAGTGTGGTGTACCGGGGCAAACACTCCGTTACAGGGCAAGAGGTGGCGCTCAAAGTATTGCCACCCGATCTTGCTGCATACCGCGATGTAAAAAGCCGCTTCTTAGAAGAGGGCCGGGCGCTTGCCCAACTCGACCATCCCAACATCGTCCATCTCTACAACTTTGGCAGCGATGGCGACTCATTGATCTTGGCGATGCAGTTTGTTCGCGGCAAGACCTGGGAGCGCGTCATCATGGAAGAAGAACGACTTCCGTGGAGACGGTCTGCTGAGCTCACATGTGATGTCGCAAGGGCGCTCGACTATGCGCATAGTCGAGGCATCATCCACCGCGACATGAAACCGTCAAACGTGTTGCTCCGAGAGCTCGACGGCGCCGCTACCGTGATGGACTTTGGCATTGCCAAGATGCAGAGTTCCACCAAGCTCACCGCAACCGGGCAAACCATGGGAACGGTCCGCTACATGTCACCGGAGCAGGTTCGCGGCAAGCCGGTCGATGAGCGAACAGACATTTACTCGCTGGCCATCACCACCTATGAGTCTGTGGTCGGCGACACACCCTTCACCGGTGATACCCACTTTGAGATCATGACAAAGCACCTCAATGAGGTGCCGGTGCCGCCAAGCCAGCGGGGCATCGATGTCCCGCCCGCGTTCGAAGCGGTGCTGATGCGCGCGATATCCAAGGCGCCGGAGGACCGCCAATCGAGTGCCAAGGAGTTCACAGAGCAGCTCGAGGCGGCGATGTCCGGCAGTCCTATCGAAACCGCACAAACAGCGCTTTCCCTGGGCAAGACGCTACCGATCGGATCTGGCGGATCTCGTCCGGGAGCGAGTTCACCCAATGCAGCCACGGTTCCAGGCCGGAATCTCCCAACACCATCCGCGGACAGTGAGGTGCTTCTCTCGGTATCGCGTGGCCGCAAGAACCTATTCGTTGGTCTTGCTCTCGCCGTTCTCGCCGCCGCAGGTGCCACCTTCTTTCTAACTCGTGGCGGATCCTCTTCGGACTCAGCGATTGCCGCGGCCGAGATCGAGCCGACGCCTCCCGATGCGGCACCGAAATCGGTTGCAGATGTGTTGGCGGAGGCCTTTGTCTTGCCCGGCATTCCGTTTGCGGTCGACGAAACACTTATCGAGCACAAGTTGCGAATTCTCTCTGTCGAGGACATCGACGTCGCCGATGTTCGGACGATGGTGCTCAAAGCCCGAGCGACCTATGCGGGAATCAGCAAAGAGTCTGGTTGGCCAGAAGGGGAGATCGGCCAATATTTGAGCTTGGTTTTGGTACCGCAGTCGACTCTCTGCAACCCAGACCTCGACGAGAAAGGGCGCGCGCCCGCAGGGTGCCAGGAGCGAGAAGCCTGGATTCGTCCCACTGAGAACACGCTCTACCTAGTGCCAGGAGACGAGAAGAAGCTTCAAAAGCGTCTCGACTACTGGGTTGCAATGACCAGTTGCATTGTTGGCACGGTAGCCAATTGCACCGATGTCATTCAAGAGCGGCTTGGAGACTAGCCCGATGCAAATAGATCGGCAAAGGCCGTTGCTTCATGAACGCATTGCTTTCATGGGGCCTCAAATTGACAGGACGCGAGGGGAAACCTCATAATCACTACTGCTTAGACCCTCGATGAGGCTTCCCAAGTTGGGGCCTCTTAACCGTGAGGGATGGATAGCCAAGGGAGAGAGTTATGTCGAGGGCAGCTATCGGCGCAGTGCTAGCCGCACTGATCGCGGTAATTACAGGGGCCGCGTACATGATGACGACCTCATCACTTGAGGACGGCATTCGGGACGACGTCAAGCAACGCGTTGCAAAGGCGCAGGAGCTTCTGATTCAGAACTCTTCGCTGGAGATGCTCAGGCTTCTCAAGCACGCAGAAGCGTTGGCGCTAGATCCTAAACTCGTCGACTCCTTGGGAGGTGAGGAGGGCCCAGATCCGGTGGTCGCAGAAGCGGTCTTCAAGAAGTTCCGGGCCGGGCTATCGCCAGATGAAGCGCAGCCGGACATCATGGCGATGACCGACGATCGCGGGAAACTGATTGCGCTCATGAGTGGCAGCAATCCTGTTCTTGATCCGGTTTCGGACACATACCTGTCAGGGGATAAGATCAAATACCCAGCGCTCGACGCATCGGTCACAAACCAAATTGTGACGAGTGAGATTTGGGACTACGAGGGATCGGGGGCCATGAAGGTCACGGTTGCTCCGGTTTTGGATCCCGAGACGGGTTCGACGCTGGGCACGGTGCTTGTGGCCTATGCCATCACCCAACCCGAAGCACGCAAGCAAGAGGCCCTATTGGGAGCTCGAGTCGTGTACTTCTACGATACGGGCATTCACACCTCAAGCTTTGGCAGCGCCAAGGAGCAGCAGTCTTCGCTAGGAAAGATGCTCTTCACCGATGGTCTTGCGGAACAGGCGCTAACGGCCAAAAACGGGCTTGGTGACATTCGAGCCGTGAGTCATGGCGGCAAGGAATACCTTGCAACCACAGGCCGTTTGCCACGCTACTTCAGCAAGAAAGTGGGCGACAACTACCCAACTCCAAAGGCTGGCGCGATGGTTCTCATCTCGCTAACGGATGCAAGCAAGTCAGTCGGCACTGCCGGTATGGCAATTCTCATGGTTGGATTTCTAGGGATTGTTCTGGTCCTTCTCGGCATCCACCTGACGGCAAGACGCATCCTTCATCCGCTCGAAGAAATTGAAATCGGGGTCAACGACATCATCAATGGCAACCTCAACCGGACCTTCGAACCGGTTGGTACCGATCTGGATGGGCTGGCCAATGCACTCAACGTCATGCTCGCGAGAATTCTGGGACGTCCAGAACCTGGCGAAGAAGAGTTTGACGAGGATGGCAACATCATCCAATCCCAAGCGCAATTGCCTCACATGGCCGTATCGCAACCGTCGACCCCAATCGACCAAAAGCAGGCTGAGGCTGAGGCGTTGGCTTCTGAGCCGATGGAGGCATACCTAAGGCGAGTGCACGGTGAATTCGTCGCGGCACAGCAGGCAAGTGGAGAAGCGGGCGAAGTCGAATACGACGGCTTTGTACAGAAGCTTATGGCTAACGAGGCTTCGCTCAAGCAGAAGTACGGTGCTCGGGAAGTTCGATTCAAAGTGGTTACCGACGGGGGCAAAGTGACGCTCAAGCCGGTCCCCATCATGTAGGGGCAACATCAGCATGCCGGCGAGAGTACAAACCGGCCTCGAGCGATTGCTCGCAGGCCAGAGTGAGGTGCGCCTCGCAGGCCGCCGTGTGGGGCTCATCGCGAATCCCTCAACCGTGACGGCCGATGTCGTGCATGCCGTTGACCGCTTCGCCACCAGCTACGATTTGGTGGCGATTTTTGGTCCCGAGCACGGCCTTCGTGGCAATGCCCAATACATGGAGTCTGTAGATACGGACTCGAATGCCAAGGGCCTTCGCGTGCACAGCTTGTACGGCAGCGATGAAGCGTCGCTAACGCCTACGCCCGAAAGCCTCGAAGGCTTGGACGTCCTGGTTTTCGACATTCAGGATATCGGAACTCGGTATTATACCTACGTCTGGACCATGGTCCTTGCGATGCGCGCCTGTGCAAAGGCCAAGGTGGCCTTTGTGGTCTTGGACAGGCCCAATCCCATTGGTGGTGTGCGTGTTGAAGGCGGCGAGATTCACGAGGGCTTTCACTCGTTCGTCGGGCTGCGTTCGGTGCCAAACCGCCACGGCTTGACTGCTTGTGAGATTGCGACCTGGGCGGCCCAAGAAGAGAAGCTCGATTTGGACCTAACCTGCGTGACCATGGACGGCTGGCAGCGAGAGATGAGCTTTCGCGATACCGGCCTACCTTGGGTGTTGCCTTCGCCGAATATGCCGACAGAAGAGACGGCGCTCGTCTACCCAGGCATGTGTCTACTTGAGGGCACGGGCATCAGTGAGGGCAGGGGACACACGCGGCCATTCGAGGTCTCCGGTGCTCCGTATGTCGATGGAGATGCGTTGGCGTCTTTACTCGCCGAACAGAATCTACCCGGAGTCGCCTTTCGTCCGATGACGTTCACGCCAACCTTCGACAAGTTCGAGGGGATTGCATGCGATGGAATTCAGCAACACATAACGAACGCCGATGCCTATCTGCCCTACAAAACGGGCGTGGCTATCGTGTGGGCGGTGCGGAAGCTTTGGCCTAAGAGTTTTTCTTGGCGCAGTGATGCCTACGAATTTGTCGACGATATTCCCGCATTCGATTTGCTAGCGGGCTCGGCGCAATTGCGTGAAGGGATTGATGCAGATGCCGATCTTGAATCGCTGGCGACGACCTGGGCCGAGGCAGAGGCGCGCTTTGTTCAAGAGCGCGAGTCTTGGCTCCTGTACCGATGACGAGGGTCGCGATCTTCGGAGGCAGCTTCAATCCGCCTCACCTGGGCCATCAGGCGCTCTGCTTGATGCTCCTCGAAACCTGCCCAGTGGACGAAGTGTGGCTGGTTCCGACGTTTCGCCACTACTTTGGCAAGGCACTCGCGGGCTTTGAAGATCGGGTGGCGCTTTGCGAGCAGTTGATTGCGCCACTTGGCAAGAGAGCTCGCATCTCTCGAGTCGAGAGTGAGTTGCCCAATCCGCAAGGGCGCATGCTCGATACCTTGCAGGCACTCTCCAGCGCGCATCCAGCTCACGCGTTTCGGTTGGTGATCGGTGCTGATATCTTGCTTGAAACCGACAGGTGGCATGCCTGGAACGAGATTGTGAAGCTTGCCCCGCCTATCGTGTTTCAGCGCCATGGCTATGACGGGGGAGATTTGCCCGCACCGCCCGACGTTTCATCGACCCAGATTCGTGAGCGTCTCGCTCGAGGGGAGTCGGCGGTTCCGCTGATTCCACGAAGCGTGCAAGAGGTCATCGGTGCCCGGGGGCTGTACCGCTCGTGACCCGAGAAGCGCTTGGTTCGGTATTTGTCTTAGGGGCTGGTCCGGTCGCGATGGCCTTGGCTGCTGCACTCACAAAGAACGGCCATGCTCCAACCGGACTTTGGGCGCGCCGGGCTGAGGCTGCAGAGCGGGCCGGCGCCTTCGCAGGGATTCCCCATGCATCGAGCGCGTGGCCAAACGCCCTTCGCGATGCCAACGTGATTGTCTTTGCGGTCAGCGACGAAGCCATCGCGCCATTGGCCAAGCGGCTTGCCGACGATGGTGTGCTGGACGGTTCGCAGGTCGTCGTGCACTGCGCAGGCTCTCTCGCTGCCGAGGTGGCCTTCGCCAAGATACCGGCCCGGGGCAAAGGGCTCGTGCACCCACTTCGGGCCATCGTCTCGCCTGGCGAAACCGTGAAGAGCGTTTCGACGATGACGTTTGGCGTGGAGGGCGACGAGGTCGGTCGGGACATCGCCAAATCTCTTGTGTCAGTGCTGGGCGCTTCGACATTGGCTCTGCAAGCACATCAGATGGCCGCCTATCACGCAGCTGCGGCGATAGCTTCAAACTATCTGGTGGTGCTACTCGATTTGGCCGAAGATGTTCTCTCGCAAGCCGGCATCGAGGGCGATGCTGCTCGGCAGGCCTTTGCGGATCTCACCCAGGGCGCCCTCGACAACCTTCGCCACACCGGGATTCCGAAGGCGCTCACCGGACCGATTCGCCGAGGAGATAGCGCCACAGTTGCCACCCATATCAAGGCACTTTCGGTCGGGCCCAAGGAAAACCTCGATCTGTATCGAGTCTTAGGCCAGCGCTGCGTAACTCTTTCCAGAGAGTGTGGCGACGCGGAACCAAGCAAACTACGGGAAATTTCTGAGCTTTTGGCAAACTCGGAGCCAGCAGATCCACCCAAGTCGTGACTTGGTTTGCAGGGGATTGCATAGATTGCCTAAGGTATACGTCTTAAGCCTGCCAACTTATTTGATCTAGGAGCGCGAGTGCCAGCCAACCGATTCGGAATGCGATTTTTACTAGCCACCGGCGTAATGCTGGGACTTCTTCTCGGACATCAGGAGGCCTTCGCAAAGCGAAGCCCTGAGCAGGTGTTTCGCGGCCAAATTCTCACCTCAGACAAACGCTTCCCGACCAGCGCAAAGAGCGTTTCGAGCTATATCCAGAAGCTCAAGAAGAACAAGAAAACCAAGTTCGCAGAGGACAAGAAGACCAAGAGCTGGAAGATCTACGTGGCAGCATTCTTCCGCAAGCCGCTCAATGATCTCGAGGTTACCGTCAAGCTCTACGATGTGACCACAGGACGTCGACACCTCGTAAACTCGTTTGAGCAGTACACGGAAGGGCGCGGCCAAACCTCGCTCATCAGTCACATCAAGCTCGAGCGCGACTACTTCGGCGTGAACAAGAAGATCATGATCACCATGGAGACCCGCAAGGCGGGCATCCTCGCTCAGGGAACCTTCCACATTCTCGGCGAAGAAAAGAAGCACTCGGGCAAGGTCGACTTTACCGAAGAGTAGCCACAGGGGAGCGGGCGCCTAAGCCCGCCGAGTCGTTGATTTTCCTGGGCCCTTGCGGTACCAAGCGAGCATTCCTAACGCCCCTCTTATCCAAAGAGGCGTCGGGTATGGAAAGAGGCTCGTATGACGAAAATCGGTTTCTCAAAAGTGGGACTTGGGCTGTGTCTAGCCCTCGCACTATCAGCGCCAAGCCAAGAGGCGAACGCCCAACGTCGCAGACCCGGCAAGGCTGCTCCTGCAGCGCAATCGGAACTTCGCAGTTCGAATGTCGCCAAAGCCGTCGCCGCTGCAACCGCGCTCGGTACCAGCAAGTCGCCAAAGGCGATGGGAGAACTGCTCGATGGGCTGGCGATGGGGCTTCACCCACGCGTGGCATCTGCTGCTCTCGACGCCGTGGCGCTCAAGGCCAAGCAGAATTCCTTTGATGTGGTCTCGTTCTACATGCACCACCGAAACGCCAAGGTGCGCAGCTCTGCGCTGCGAGTTATGGGAGCCCTCACCGACAAGCGCGCCAAAGCGATGGTGCTCGCGGCACTTGGCGATCCTCACAAAAGCGTTCGTGCCTCGGCCGCTGAGATCCTTGCCGCGCAGAACGTAAAGAAGGCAATTGAGCCGCTGATGAGCCTTTTGAAGAAAGGCGATGAGGCTGCGGCCCCAGCACTCGCTTCGTTGGCGAATCCCGATTTGGCCCGCGCGGTTAGCGAGTTGATTGGCCAAGCGCCAGACGGACTGCTCGCCCGCTGCCTTGGGGCTATCCTCATGCGGCCCGACTTCAAGCCAGAAGAGGCTCGTGTAGAAGTCGTAAAAGCCCTAGGGAAAATTCCGGGCAATGATTCACTAGAACAACTCACGAATTACGTCGGTGCAATCCCCGAGAAGCCACCACGCGCTTCACGCACCGAGGCTGAACAGATTATCGAAGCACGATTGGGAGGAATGTAGGCATGGCCACGACTCACAAATTCGGAACCGCGAAGCATCTCGCCGTCGCACTTGCTCTCACCCTTGCTGCCGCCTGCGGTGGTACCGGGAGCTTTGGTCTTTCCTCCGGGGACAACGACCCAGAAAAGCTCTCAGCGGCATTCGCCACAGTTCAGGCGCCACCTGATGGGCCCATCAACAGCACCGGCAAGCCCATGGTCTTTCTGGCCGCTCGTGGCAAGCCAATGCAGCTTGTCGCATTCGACCTCGAAGCCAAGACCGAGCTTTGGCGTGTCGACGCCGACGTCTCTTCGAAGGTTGTCGTTGGCCGTGACTTCATTGCCCACCGACAGGGCGAGAACACCTTGGTTGGCCGTGACGTTCGAACCGGTGCACAGCTTTGGTCGACCTCGCTAAAAGGCACCTTCATTGGTGCGGCAGCCGATACGAATCGCGTCTATTTCACGATGAAGTCCGGCGGTCGCAGCTGGGTTCTACAGGCGCTGAATGGCAAGACCGGCGATGAGATTTGGGATGCTGAGTCCAACGGCGCGCTCGGTGCTCCTGCCGCTCGCGGCGGCCTTGTGTTTAGCCCGTTCATGAAGCAGTGGCTCGCGATTCTCGACGCCAAGAAGGGCACGCAACTCACACGAATCCGCGGTATCGACGAAGAGATTTCCTTCGTGCGCACGACACCAAAGCACGTCTACTTCGGCTCCAAAGCTGGCGTCTTCTTGCTCGATGAGCGCGCAGCGTCTGGGAAGCGCGCCCAGTCCACGTACGGCCAAGCCAAGTTGCCCGAGGACTTCATTCGCGTGCACTACCACTGGGACGCCTTTGATCCAGTGCAAGCTGGCTACTCGGCCTACGATCGCAACCGGGTGCTTTGGGACGCAGATGCTGCCGATGACAAACTCGCTTTTAGTAACGACCTCGTCACCGTGCAGACCTACCGCTTCTTCTTTGGATTCTCGACGACCTCAGGTGACCTCTCCTGGGCGTACAACCATCCTCGCGTTGACATTGTTGCTTCAGCACAACTGGGAACGTCCATCGGCATGGCTTCTATGCTCGGTGAAATTGGTGCTTTGGATCCGGCGACCGGCGAGCGCATTTACGAAGCCAAGATTCCCGGCCAGTTTATTGGCGGGACCTTTGACGCGGCAGGTTGGGCTCCCAATGAGCGCAATGGTGAGGCCAGTGGCACTGCGGCTGCGTTGGCTTCCATCGCACGAGACCGGGATGCTCGCTTTAACGATGTTAAGAAATTTGCTGTAACGGCGCTTTCTCAGCTCAAGGGCGGAGACGTCACCCGTGACCTGCTCGTTCTCATTCAGAACGACAAGACTCCTCCCTACCTATTGCAGACCGCCGCCCAAGTGCTGGTGGATCGCAAGGACCCTGAGGGGCTTCCGTACCTTGTCGAAGCACTCGATGTCCGTCATGACTACGTCAAGGGCACCAAGCCGCGCGCTATCGGTATTGCTGCCATGGCTATCGGTGCCATCGACCCAGCTGGCATTGATGCAAGCCTTCGCGGCAAGGCAGTGGAGGGGCTTATCGCCCACCTAACATCACCATCGACCGCAGTTGGCGACTTGGTTCACCTAGTGCGAGCACTTGGACGAATTGGTGCCGGTGCCGAGCGAAGCACATTGAGCAGCTTCCTGTTGGTGTACCGGGCAGACCCGGCGTTTGCGACGCAAATTGATGCGGTTGCAGCGACCATCGATGTCTTGCTCAGCACAGGCGGAACTGCGGAGCGCGAGATTGTTTCGTATGTTGCAGAAGACCCTCTGAGCCAACCCAGCGTGGCGGAGTACGCAAGTCGTGCCCTCATCCAGCGTCCTTCAACTGAGGAGGCCGACGCGAAGGCCGGCGAGAAGGCTGATGCGAAGGCCGGCGAGAAGGCTCCCAAGGCTGCGAAAGACGCGTCCGGCAAAGCAGCGCTGAAGGGCAAAACCAAGCCTGCTGCTCCCAAACAAGCTCCGACTACCAAGAAGTAGCCCAGAACTAGCCGAGAAAACCCCAGCCTAGTCTGGCGACGAAGACGCTCCAGCGCGACAATGTGCTTGAGCGTTTTTTCGTGGGTCGATTGTACAAAGTCCGAGTCTGCCGTGGCCCAAGCTGCGGCGATGAGAAGCACTCAAGCACTCTCGCGGATGAATTTCGTCGAATCCTCGCTGAGCGCGGCCTTGGTGATGTCGAAATGCAGTGGCAAAGCTGCTACGGGCGATGCCGGAATGGCCCCAATGTGCTTGTTCGTGAGACTCGCGAACAGGCCGCGCCTAGGAAATTTGTGTTGGCAACCCAGCCGCTGAGTAGAGGCGGGAAGGCAACCATGTATAATCACGTGACTATCGCGGACGTCGGAGAGATTGTCTCTGAGCATCTCGCGGCGGGACGACCGGTGCGGCGACTCATGGAGCGCCCACCACGCCAGAGTGACTCCGGCAACTCGAAGAAAGATGGAGAAGAGTAGATGAGAAACATCGTGGCAGGTGCAGCGTTGGCAATGGCGCTCGCGAGCGTTGGTTGTAAAGGCAAGACGGTGGTTAAGGCGGATCCGCAAACCAAGGAGAGTCTTGACCAGTGCAATGAGAATCTGAAAGCAAAGGTTGAGTACATCGACAAACTCAACGAGCAGATTCTCGCGCTTGAGTCTGGGGGCACCAACGGCGGCGACGGAGAGGTCGTTGTCACCATTGAAGGCGAGGTGATGACCATTACCTCGGGCAAGGGCAATGGACCAAGCGGCAACAAGGACCCCAAGGGCAACGCCAAGGACACCGAGCTCTACGAGGCGTTCGTGAAGCGGCTCAAGAGTTCGCGGGGTGCCATCAAGAAGTGCTACCAAAGCGCGCTTAAGAAAAACTCTGCTCTGTCTTCAAAGACGGTGACGCTAAATATTGGAGTTTCCTACAAGACAAGCGGCAAGGTGCAGAAGACGACGTTCAATCCACGCGTAAGCGATCAGTTCAATCAGTGCATGAACAGCGTCGCGACCAAGTGGACGTTGCCTGGAATGCCTCGTCCGGTAACCTTCAACTACAAGCAGACGCTAACCCCTGAATAAGCCGTTCACCTCGCTCTCGCATGAAGCCTAAGAAAGCCATCAAGGAGCTGCGCAAGCAGCTGCGGGATGACCCGGCCAATGTTGTATTGCGGATCCGGTTGGCGTCGCTTTTGCGCGACGTCGGCCAGCATCCCGAGGCGATCGAACACTACCTTTCGGTGGCCAAGAGCTACGATTTGAGTGGCCGCTCAGGACAGGCGCTAGCGGTATGCAAGGGCGTACTTGAGTTCGCTCCACAGCATGAGCAAGCGCGGCAAATCTACGCATACCTCGAGAATCAACGGCAGCAGGCCGATCGAGAGGACGCGGCGTCTCCGCTGCCGCCGCTGCCACCCGGTGGTGTTCTAGGCCCGGACGCTCCAACAGTGGGCGATGAGGGACGACGCAAGCGGCCCACCAGTATGCCGACTCCGCTAACGGATCGGGGCACAGGTTCACTTCCTGGGCTTCGCACAACCGGAGCCGGCCACCGAAGCCAGCGAGTGAGCGATAGCTTTGTTTTGGGAACGCGGCGGCCCATTCCCGATAACACGGTTCCCGGAGCTCCTCCAAAGCACGATCCGTCGCGGGTTGGTGACTCACAGCGAATCACGGGCTCGGGGTTCCGACTTCAAGATCTCAATCAGGCAGCGCAAACTCCGACGCCAGCAGGACGTGCCGATTCAGAGAGCGGAATTCGCACAGCGAATCGTCTTCCCCCTGCGCCTCCGATGCGACTGCCAACGCCTCCATCGGAAGCTGCCCGTAGCAAGAAACCCGCGGCGCCAGCAACACCAGACATCGAGGAGTCGAGGAAAGCGCGGACGCTGCCACTCTCGCCCGGAAAGCTACCGGAGGCTGTGGTGACCAAGCAGTTTGCGCGCACTGGGCCAGCCCTTTCATCGGCCCGATTTGATCCGCCGACCTTGGCTCCAACCTTGGCGCCGCCGACCTTGGCACCACCGCCGACCCCAACGCCTCCTCAGGCCTCCGATGAAGAAGATGGTCCCTCGCTGGAAGACGCGACCATCGTTGATGCCAATTTTGATCTTGTGGCGTTTATGGCCGAGCAAGAGGCAAAGGAAGAGGACTTGCCAGACCTGCCTGGAACTGGGCCCAGCCCTCTAGATTCGGTGACTCTCGATGTGCTCTCGCAAAGTGCCGATGCGAGTTTTTCTGAGATCGCGAAACCCGCTATCGCTCTCTCTGCACTGGGTGCCCTTCAGGGGCTGCCTCGCTATGCGCTGGATGTATTGCTCGATGCAGCAACGCTTCAGGGCTACCCCGATGGCGCCATGGTCGTGAGTGAAGGCGCGCCTCTTGGGGCGTGTCGAATCATCCAATCGGGGCAACTGCAGCTGCTTAAGAGGGACCCGGCCTCTGGGGGCGCGACACTCACAAGTTGTGCAACGGTTGGACCGGGGGCGCTCGTGGGAGCATCGGCATTCATGAGCCAAGCGGCCGGTGGCGAGAAGATGGCCCTGGGGGCGGCAGTGGCAGATGGCCCACTGTCGGTTGTGGAAGTCCCTGTTCATGCGATTGATGGCCTGCGCGATCGGTTTCCCGCCGCTCGTTCGACCTTAGAACTTTTCTATCGCGAGCGTTGCAGCGACCTACTCATGAGCACCTCGCCGCTCTTTGCCAGCCTAACCGAGCACGACCGAGCCGAATTGGTGGGGATGTTCGAACCTGTTCGAGCTAGCGCGGGCCAAGACGTCATCGAGCGCGGTGGCAACATCGGCGGCTTCTTTCTCGTGCTCTCCGGACAGGTTGAGGTCCTTCGGGACAACGGGCACGCGTTTGTATTGCAGCCGGGGGGCTACGTTGGCGACGTTGGGGTCTTGCAGGGGCAACCATCTGCAGCAACGGTACGTGCCTCGCAGAGCACAGAACTCGGTCGTCTCGATGCGCATCGCTTCTACGACCTCATCGCCAAGCATCCAGAGGTTTGGGGCGAGGTATGGCGCGAGAGCAGTCGCGATGAATTGGCTGAGTTGCACTTGGTGCTCGGCACGGCAGCAACGCTCTAGGCAGTTTCAGCAACGCTCTAGGCAGTTTCAGCAACGCTCTAGGCAGTCTCTACAACGCTCTAGGCAGTTTCAGCAACGCTCTAGGCAGTCTCTACAACGCTCTAGGCAGTCGTAGCGTAGGAATAAGGAGCTACGGAACTTCGCCGATGCCTTCGCGAAGAAGCTCGATTTCCTCACCAAAGGCACCAAGCACCGTCGACACGCCACCAGCAGTGGGGCCACTGTCGATCAAGCAATCGAGTCCGCGGGGAAAGTGTTCTTCGACGTCGTCGGCATCAATGCACAGCTCACCGTCTGCACCGATGGCGCTTGTTGTGAGTAGAGGCCGCCCAAGTCCTCGAACCAAGGCTGCTGTGACAGGGTGATCAACAATGCGAATCCCTACGGTGCGTCTTCGACGATCCATTAGCACTCGAGGGACTTCGCGGGTTGCTGGAAGCACCATGGTGTAGGGGCCGGGAAAGACCCGTTGCGCCATTTTGAAGGCGGCCTGGGAGAAGTGTGCGTAGAGCGCTGCGGTGCTCAGGTCGGGGCAAATGAGGGCCAGCCGTTGGCTCTTTTCCATGCCCTTGATTCGGTAGAGCGCTTCGGCGCTTCGCTTTGCGTCGATGGCACATCCGAGTGCATAGAGGGTGTCGGTGGGATACGCGGCAACCGCTCCTTTGTGCAGCTCTGCAATGGCCCGCGCAAGGGGCCGCATTGCGGGAGGATCGTGAGGTTCAATGGCGATGCGGATCATGAGGGTTCTTGCGTTGGTTGGCCGCGGTATCCAGTGGCGCAGATGTACTGCTCGATGGATTCCTTGCGGCTTCCTTCGGGCTTGATGATTTTGACTTTGGCGAAGTCTCGGCGGCAACGCTTGATGAGCGTTTGGAACTCGGGCCCCTGAAAGAGCTTGCCGAGGAACGCCCCGTTCTGTGTGAGGGTGGCGCCGGCGATATCAAGTGCGCGTTCAAAGAGCTGTTCGGAGCGCGTTTGATCTACCGAGCGAACTCCGGTGGTATCTGGAGCCATGTCTGAGAGGACGACGTCGAAGTTCTCAAGATCGCCAAGCAAGTCGGCAATCTCAACTTTGTAGACATTACCAACGACTGTTCGACCATTGGGCAGGCCCAGATCAACCTCGAAGCGGTCGATGCCAACTAAGCTTCCAGATGCGCCCGTTTTTGAGGCTGCGTATTGCAGCCAAGAGCCCGGGGCACATCCGAGGTCGAGAACTCGATGCCCCTTCTCAATGAGCTTGGCCTTGCTATCGATTTCTTCGAGTTTAAAGACAGCACGGGAGTTGAACCCCCTCTTGCGGGCATTCTGGTGGAAGCGGTCCTTACGGGACTTGCGATCGCCGAGTTTGGAACGCGCCATGGATACTCCTTAGAATGCTTGAGAGAAGGGGATAGAGCGAAATCGTTCGGGAGAACAAACAGCGAATGGACAGAATCCATTCGCTGGTGTCTCGAGAGTGATTCGCTCGAAGCCGGGGCGCTTATGCGCGACCAGCAGCAGCCTGCTTCGAGGCTTTGAGTGGGTTCTTGGAGCGTGCTTCCTCTTGACCCATACCAACGCGCTTGTAGGCATCGCGTGTCATAGCTTTGGTAATGGTGAGGTATGCGCCTTTAGCACCAGCAACCGAACCGCGGACGAGAATGTAGTTCTCTTCTGCGTTGATGCTGAGAAGCTGAAGGTTTTGAATCTTCGTTGTGGCGTCGCCCATGTGGCCAGCCATGCGCTTGCCTTTGACAACGCGACCTGGCGTTAGGCGGCAACCGATAGAACCACCATGCCTGTAGACCTCGTGCACACCGTGGGTGGCCTTGGTACCAGACATGTTGTGGCGCTTGATGACACCTTGGAAGCCCTTACCGATGGACTTGCTGGTGACATCGAGAGGAATGCCATCTTCGAAGATGTCAGAAGCTTTAAGCTCCGAACCAACTTCGAACTTCGCGCACTCGTCGGCGGGAAGGCGGATTTCCTGAACAAAGCGTTGTGGCGCAACGCCAGCAGCTTTGAAGAAGCCCGTCTCTGGCTTGTTAACCAGACGTGCATGCTTCTCGTCGAAGCCAAGGATAAGAGCGGTGTAACCGTCTCGCTCTTCCGTGCGCTTGCCGAGCACGTAGTTTGGACCGGTTTGAAGCACCGTAACTGGGATACGCTCCCCGTCTTCGGTGTAAACTTGAGTCATTCCTACTTTTTTGCCCAGAAGGCCGATTCGTGTTGCCATGATTAACTCCTGATATTTCGAGGCGTTAAAGCAGCCCCACACAGATCAAGGCGGCCTATATACAGGGGCCCCTAGGGAGATGTCAAGCCGAACACGACGCGGGTATTCGCAACAGTGATCGCGGCGAGCTCCGCAACGCTGAGACCGGCTTCTTTGGCGACGACTTCGGCAGTGTTGACCAAGAACGCTGGCTCGTTGCGCTTGCCTCGCTGGGGCACTGGCGCCAAATACGGGCAGTCGGTTTCGATGAGCAGCAGCTCGTGGGGCACGCAGGAGACGGATTCGCGGACCTGACGAGTTGCCTTGCCCTTAAAGGTCACGATGCCTGAGAAGGAAATGTAGAACCCCAGGTCTGAGTAGATTCGCGCTTCTATGGGTGAACCTGTGAAGCAGTGGATGATAGTTTTTACCCGACCAGCGGCGTGCTCCCTGAGGATCTCCGTCGCTTCGGGATGGGCATCCCGGATGTGGCAGATCAGTGGTTTGCCAAGCTCGGCGGCAAGCTCGATGTGATCGCGGAATCGCTGCTTCTGAATCTCGCGGGGCGCGGTGTCGTAATAGAAGTCGAGCCCAGTTTCACCAACAGCGACAACGTCGGGGCTCGCTGCTAGCTCACAAAGTTCGGGCCACCAACTGTCGTCGACCTTGGCGGCTTCGTGGGGGTGAATGCCGACGGTGGCGTACATGTTTGGATGGGCCGCTGCAAAGGCAACCGTCTTGCGGGCCTGCTCCATGCTTCCACTGGCACCGACAACAATGAGTTCGCGAACTCCGGCAGCCTCGGCTCGGGCAAGCATCGCCTCGCGGTCCTCATCGAAATCGCTCACATCGACATGACAGTGGGAGTCGATGAAGTGAAGGTCCGAACTCATCGTGCTTCCAGGGCAGCGAGAATGACATCGATTTCGTCGCGCATGCGGCGCCCGCGAAAGCTCTTGTGCAATGCTTGCAGTGAAGGTTTTGCCCAGTCGCCGGCGCAGGTTGCCAACTCTTGGATTGCCAGGCCGCGCAACTCGATTTTGCGCGAGCGAAGGCCTCCGAGGAGACAAGCGCGAGCGCCATTGTGCCGACCATCGCCGAGGGTGAGTAGAGCGCCGGCGGCCCGGATGCGAACGCGCTCTGCGCCGCCTGCCGATTCGATGAATGCTTGGAAGTACGGCACGGACTTCTCGCCCAGGGTCTCAAGTGCGATCACGGCATCCCAACCAAGATCGGAGTCCGCTAGGAATGCGGCCAAGGTAGGACTCGCTCTTGGGTCGCCAAGCTGGGCCAAGGCGTAGGCGGCATCGAGGCGCGTTTGCGACGCACTCTCATCCAACAAAGCCGCAATTGCATTGGCACACTCGGGGTTTGCAATCGCTCCAAGCGAGAGGGCAACCGCTCCGAGGACTTCTGGATCTTCGTCGTTTAGCGCTTCCACCAAGAGTGGGTAGGCTGCATCGGCATCAACTTCTACAAGTGAGGTCGCCGCTTGAAATCGTAGATCTGCCGGGCCTTCGCGCAACGCCTCAGCGAGTGCATCAAAGGCTTCCGTGGCGCCCAAGGTTCCCAATGCGATGGCTGCGCTTTGGCGCACTTCTGGAACGGCGTCGGAGAGACATAAGACGATGAGTTCCCATGCTGCGGGCAGTTCCAAAGCCGCAAGGGAGTAGCAACTCGTGGTTCGCACTTCGGGACGTGCATCACCGATTCCAGCCGCAAGAGCATCAAACGCTTGATCCTTCTGCTCTTCGCCGTCGGCGCGAGCAAGGGTTTCGGCAGCCATCACACGGTCGCGTGGGCTCGATGCACTCATGTCGCGCAGCGCAGCCTCAAAACTCAGCCCTTTGGAGCGGTGGTACATCTTGGGCTCTCTACTCGCTCGCGTCGGAGGAAGGCTCGGTCACGGTTTGCATGTCGACTGTGTCTGGATTGGTGATGATGTCCTTTGGCACGTGGGCCAAGATGGCATCGATGAGCTCGTCGCGTTTTGCGATGACGTAACTTGCCGGGGCCGCTGGGCCTGGAACCAACAAGCTGCGCGCCGGGGTTCCTCCATCCACAAAGCACACTTCGCGATCCGGATCCATCACCACGCGTGTCACATCGCTCCACGGGAGCCGGAGCTTCTCCTCGGTACCATTCCAGATGACAAGGTCGCTCTCTTGGACATCGACGGCCAAACGCCAAACTGGGGACCGCAGGTAGGTGAAACTAAGAAAAACACCTGCCGCACCAGTGATGAGGGCGAAAATGCTACTAAAGCGATCGGGCGTGAGGGTTGCAGATGCTGCGATGAGAACCACCCCGATGGAGAGGCTCACAAAGGCAACGCCGACAAAGCGCGGCTTGAAGCGATATGGAGTGGACTTGGCGGACATGCGGGCGCTCGCGGGTCGGGGCTTAGCTTTTTCGCTGGACCATCCGGTGGATGGCAAGGCGTGCGTCGAGGGGGATGGCTTCGAAGAGGATGCCGAATCCCTTGGGCAGTCGAGCAGGCTCTAGACCGTCTCGGGGGATTTCGCAGTCGTCTTCGCGTCGCCACATGGTCCAGCCGATACCTTCGACACGGCCAAAGTCTTCAAGCTCAAACGAGAAGGCAATGCGCGAGAGAAGCGGGAGAGCTTCGCCAGCGACAAAGGCGCCGTTGGTGCTGAGGTCTCGGAGGCGACCCGGGAACTTGTCGCCACTAGGCTCTGGATTCACCCGCGAGTAGACGCTTGCTAGTGCAGGGTGGAGTTCGAAGATCGGTTGTCCAATCGACTCAATAAGGATGGGTGCGTTGAGGGCAACTCGCGTGGCGTTGCGATTATCAGTCTTGGTCATTGCTTGCTTCCTTGGTTACGTCTGAAGAGGGTGAATCTTGATCCGCAGGTTTGGCGGCTGCTTCCGCCGCTGCCTTGGTTTTGCCTGCGTCGGCTTGCCCGGGCTCTTGGCGCCCCTTGCTCGTATTTGCTTTGGCTTTGCCTTTGCCCTGGGTTTGCGGTTGGGAGGCAAACATAGGCTCAACTTCGCCTTTGCCATACACTTTTGATTCTCCGCGCCCGATACCGACGCGAATTTTTTGGTGCAGAACGTCAACCTCGATGACTCGACCTTCAAAGCCGTCGTTGGTAATGACACGTTTGCCGAGCTTTGGCAGCCCTTTGCGCATTTCCGAGTAGTGCGCCTGTTCGTAGACTAGGCAGCACTTGAGGCGCCCGCACTGGCCACTCACTTTGGTTGGATTGAGCACAAGGCCCTGGTCTTTGGCGTTCTTAATCGAGACCGGCACAAACGCCGGCAGCCAAGTGGTGCAGCACAGCTCCTGGCCGCAGGAGCCGATTCCTCCGACCATTTTGGCCTCGTCACGAGCACCGGTGTGGCGGAGTTCGACTTGAACGGGCAGGGCTTTGCTGATGGCTCGCCCCAGGGCTCGCACATCGGTTTTCTGCTCGCACGCGTAGTAGATGCTCAAGCGTTTTGGGCCATCGAACTGCGCTCGAAATACTTTGATGGGTAGCCCCTGCGATTTGGCAAGGTCCCGCGCAGTGCGCAGATGCTCGCCACACTCCGCTTCGCGATCTGGCCCAAGATCGGCAGCGGTTGCACGACGGAGAATCCGCTTTAGGGTGCGCTTGGGCGGCTGCCGCACGCTCGCGGTTCCGACCGTCGCAATGCGTTTTCCATGGTCGCCCTCGACCATCACCCGGTCGCCGCGGGAGAACATTTCATCGCCACCATCGTAGAGGTAGAGGCGGCCTGCGGGCACAAAGCGCACCGCGATAACGTTTGCGATTCGGGCCGATAGGGCACCATCATAATCCGAGCGCACGTTGCCGAGAGGGGCGCTAACCGGGTCCCATTCTGCCTTGGCTACATCCGCTGGCAGGTTTGCTTTGAGCTGAATCTCGGGGGTCTCGGCAGCACTGTCGTCGCCCCAGGCTGCGTCGCCAGGCTTCAGAGTTGCGGCGTCTTCCGCAACTTCCTCCGGTGACAAGTCGGCCGGAGGCGGAGGCGTGAGCTGCCAACTTTCATCAACCGGTTTTGCGGCCCGCGGAGGAGCGTCTTTGGAACGCGCAGGAGCACCCTTGGATCGTGCAGGAGCGTCTTTGGAAGCCGCTGCTCGCGAGCTGTTCCGAGACTTGCCATCTCGAGCACTGCTATCGCGTTTCTTGCTCTCTCGTCCGCCGCTGTCCCGCGACTTGTTCTGCGCTTGGGGACGGTCAGAGCTTTGCCCATCAGCGCCACCACGACGCCTGGAACGTCGTTTGCGAGGCCGCTTGTCATCGCTGCTCGCTTTCTCCGCCCTTTTCTCGGCATTGGAGGCTGCTGCGGGAGCATCGGAAGCCCGAGATGCTTGGGGCGCCTTCTCTGCGCCACCCGCAGGCTTTCGTCGTCGTCGTCGCCGTTTGCGGGCGCCATCGCCATCGCCGGTACCTTCGGGCTTGCTTGGGCTATCACTCAACGTCTATCTCCAGAAACAGTAGGTAAGGGCAGGCCGCGAAGTGCAACGAGCAAGTGCTCGACTGCGAGCTGGCCGTGGGCATTGTGTTCGCGAATGGCCACCAGGCTCTCGAGAATCTCGCCGGCACGTCGAGCGTGAACTTGCGCGGACGCTAAATCCGCCGACACGGCACTTGCTCTGGCCTGTTGATGACAGGTTTGAACGCACTGCTCAAGGGCGCCAATAAGACTTGCCCTGTCATTGGCATCCTTGGCAACTCCGAGAATGCCATCGAGACCTCGGCTGTCGATTTGCTCAGAAATTCTCTCAGACAAGATGCGGATGGCTTCGGCCTGTTCGTCTTCGCCATGCATCTGTGCACGCAGCTCGGGAGAGAGGGGTTGGAAATTGACGCGCTGGCAACGGCTGCGGATGGTGGGCAGCAGGTGGCTCGGCGCTCGCGTGCAGAGAATGAAGTGCGTCCGCGGCGGAGGCTCTTCTAGGGTTTTGAGCAAGGCGTTGGCGGCCGGTCCGAGCATGGAATTAGCCTCAGCAACCAAGAAGAATCGGGCAGCCGCCTCGTGGGGCGACATCGCGAGCGCGGGAATCACTTGTTTGCGAATGGTCGCGATGGGGATATTGCCCTTGGCGCCCTCGGGTTTCAGGGTGCGAATGTCGGGGTGAATGCCGTCGTTGATCTTGCTGCACGAGGTGCACTCGTGGCACCCCACTCCGGGCGAAGTAAGGCAATTCACGGCTTTTGCCAAGGCGACAGCGGCAGTGTATTTCCCGCTACCCTCTGGACCTGCAAACAAGTAGGACTGGGCGACTCGCCCGCCGGAAACAGCCCGTTGCAGAAGCTCTACCACTCGGCTCTGGCCGCGCACTTCGCTTAGGGTCAACACTGGCTTTGGCCTATACCACATTCGGGGGGGCGGGAATGCGCCGAGCGGCGGGTGCGTTCTGTCCATAACGATGCGTGCGCAAACGATCTCCTGTGTTGGTTTCTGCGGGCGAATCTGGCTAGGCTAGCCGTCAGATGTCGACTTCCAGAACCCAGAGCAGTGCCGCTGATATGCCGATGGCGTTTCGAGCCGTTCCCCGGACCGGCGTTATTTACGTGACATCCGAGGCCAGCAAGAAGGGCTTTGGAAGCGAAGGTTCAGATTGGTGCAATCTAGGGCAGGGCATGCCTGAGGCGGGGCCTCTTCCCGAAGCTCCAGCTCGCATTGGACATGTGGAAATCGACCAAGCAGACCAGGAGTACGCTCCTGTGGCAGGAATCTGGGAGCTTCGCGAAGCTGTCGCCAGCATGTACAACAAGTTGTATCGCCGCGGCATGCCCTCGCAATACAGCGCCGAGAACGTTGCGATTTCTGGTGGTGGGCGCGCAGCTCTCACCCGTGTGGCCGCTGCGTTAGGGCCGGTAAACCTCGGGCACTTTCTGCCCGACTACACCGCCTACGAAGAGCTTCTCGATGTCTTTGGGCTCTTCACATCCATTCCGATTCTTTTGGAAGCCGAGCGCGGCTACGCCTTCAGCAATGACGAGCTGCGTCGAGAGATCAATGGGCGCGGACTCGCTGCGATCCTATTTTCAAATCCCTGCAATCCAACTGGCAAAGTTGTTGGCGGCGATGCGATGGCAGATTGGGTCGCGAGTGCACGGGAACTCGACTGCACGCTCCTCGCCGACGAGTTTTACTCGCACTACCTTTGGCGCCCGGATTTGGTCTCTGCCGGCGGTATGTCGAGTGCTGCGGCGTTTGTGGAAGACGTTGACAAGGATCCGGTCGTCATCATTGATGGGCTCACCAAGAACTGGCGCTACCCAGGCTGGCGCGTGTGCTGGACCTTGGGACCCAAGAGCGTCATCGATGGACTTGCGAGCTCGGGCTCCTTTTTGGACGGCGGCGGATCGCGGCCACTACAGCGGGCTGCGATCGACTTGCTTGACGTCGAGTCGACGAAACAGGAAACCGCAGCCATCGCCGCAACCTTTGGGCAAAAGCGCGAGCGCATGCTCTCTGGACTTCGGGATATGGGGTTCGGAATCGATCTTCCTCCCGAAGGCACGTTCTACATTTGGGCTTCTGCTGCTCACTTGCCGCAAGGCATCAACGACGGCATGAGCTTCTTTCGCAAGGCACTCGAACGCAAAGTGATTGCCGTTCCCGGCGAGTTCTTTGACGTAAACCCCGGACGTCGCCGTTCGGGTCGAGCGTCGCGCTTCCGACAACACCTGCGCTTCTCGTTCGGGCCGAGCATGGAGACCATCGATACCGCTTTGGCTCGCATCAAAGAAATGATCGACGCTGAATCCAAAGGTAGCGGTGTCTAAACCCCGCGATGCGGTTGCGCCTGCGGCTCCGGCTTCCCGGTTGCGGCGCATCATGCAAAAGATTTGGTGGCTTCACAGTTTCTTTGCATTGGGCTTTGGCGTTGTTGTCATGGCCTTTGCTCGCAAGGGGCTGGCACACGCTGACAAAGTGCTTATCGCCTTGGTGGCGAGTTGGATGCTTATCTTTGTCGCGTTCCGCTTTATCGTGGGGCCGGCGAATCGCAAGCCCGAGGAGCGCTTCGTCAAGAAGGGCGTTCGCTTGGTCACGAACTACGTCATCAAGCAGATGTACCAGCAGATGTTCTTCTTCTTGGTGCCGCTCTACGCCTCCAGCGCGATGTGGTCGTTCGAGTCGTGGAATTGGTGGATTGTGCCGCTGCTCTTGCTGTGCGCGGTGCTGTCAACGATGGACCTGGTCTTCGATAACTTTATCATGGAGCACCGCAACCTGGCCGCAGGTATGTACGGCCTGTGCATGTTTGCAGTTCTGAATCTACTACTTCCTCTTAGCTTTCATTTTCCGCATTTTATCTCGCTGATGATTGCTGCGGTGATCACACCGACAGCGGTGGCGCTACTCAGTTATCCGATCAAATCCGTATTTAGCAGCCGAGGCTTGTCGTTGGTAACGCTCTCGACCGTGATCTTGGCCTCGGGGTGTTTCCTTGGTCGGCAGTTCGTCCCCCCAGCGCCGATGGCGATGCCTGCTGGCGGCATAGGTCACGGCTCTCCTGGTTCGTACGAGTGTGTTCCAGGGCCACTCGTGCAGACCACCGCCGACAAGCTCGACGGCCTGCGCTGCGTGAGTGAGATTACCGAACCCGGCGGCATCAACGACGATATCGTTCATGTCTGGCGTCACCGGGGAAAGGAACTCGCACGAGTGTCTCCAAGCCGAATGGAGCAATGCCGAGGGCATGTTCTGCGCTCCAAACTGGGTGCTGCGGCGATGCCTTCCGATCCAACCGGGCGATGGAGCTGTCGCATCGAGACTGAAGAGGGCCAACTCGTTGGCCTGCGGTCGTTCACCGTGAAACCTATGCAAGTGGACGGGGAGGCTGTGGTTTTGCCCGACGCAGGCCCAGGGGCGTCACAGGCGACGTCGGACGTGGACGCGGCTCCCAACGTCGCGCCGGCGGTCCCAGTGGACGCGGCGCCCGACGTCGCGCCGGTCCCCGGGGATGCGGCTCCCCAAATAGACACGGCGCCCTAAGGCGCCGTTGTCATGGTGTCTAGCGCCGGGGCCGCTTGCCCGTGAGACGCTGCGCTTGGAGCGACTCAGATTCGAAGGTTCAGAAAAACTCGTAGCGACAGTGTCTCGGTGAAGTCGGAGAGGTTCGCCGCGCCAACCTTGGCTCCAAAGTCGAGCTTGCTGGTGTTGGCATAGAGCAGGCCCGCTTCGAGGCTCGTGGTTGCCGCATTGTTTGTGTCGTCAAAGCGCGTGCCAAGCTGAGCGTCTAGAGCCATTTTATCGTCCACCTGGTAAATCGCGCCGGCAGCCAGATTCAGCGCCCACACGGGCACAGTCTGGTTGATCTCGCGGGCCGCAATCAGTGCTTCGTTGGCCGTTGCGTTTTCTACGGATGGAAGGAACTCGTGCACTTTGATGCTCAAGAAGTCTTGCCCGGCGATGATCGCAAACTTGTCAAAGAACTCGTAGCGGAACGGAGCTGCCAAAACAACGCCCAAGGCGAAGGGGTCGAGGTACATGGGAATCGACAACTCGGCAGCAATAAAGTCAGTGACGAGATACTGCGCTTCGATTGCAACGGCTCGGCCCACGGCGAAGTCATCTGCGTAGCGACCGGGGCTGTACTGCAGACCGACCTCGACATCGCGGGTGATGCCGTAGCTTCCTGTAAGCGTTCCCGAGACGGCGAACGGATCCACGGCAACGGGAATCTCGAGTGCGACTTGCACCATGCCGCCGGGCAGGTTGAGCGGGCGGTCGATCGAACGGGTTGGATATCCAGTTGCTGCCTTGAGTGCTTTGACCTTTGGCTTGTTGTCATCCGATTCGTTGAACGCCGAGTTTGGATTGCCGGGGTTTTCATCCGAGCCGTTGTCGGAGCTGAAATCGAGGTCGTCTTCCTCATCGGCAATGCCTTCTTCGGAAAGCTCTACTTCGTCGCCAGCGGCTTCGTCACCGGCGGCTTGGTCACCAGCAGCTTCGGTTGGCTCTGGCTCCGGCTCTGGCGCACCTTGCGCCCAGGCATGCTGTGGGAGGCAGAGGGCAGCGAGTCCGGCGGTTGCCGAAAGCAAGAATTGGGAGAGGGCAAGACTAGAACTCTTGGACATTGTGTGCGGAGCATACACAGAGCCCCGCGTTGTCGGCTACCCTGGGCGCGTGAGCAAGCAAGAGTCCCCAATGGAAGAACTAAGTTTGTACGTGAAGCTGCGCCCCGAGTCCGCTGAACTTTGCGGTGCGACCGAGGTAAAGGCCACCGGCGGTGCCCGGGCCCAGCTCGAATTGGCCGACGGCGGCGCTCGCATTGAGGTGGCGTTGCCGGATCTCGCGACAACCGAGCTGCGTTATGTCGTGGACCAGCTCATCAAGGCCCTGGGACGGATGGTGACACTGGGCGATGTGGTGCTCGACGGCTCGGAGATCGACGATGCCATTCTGCTCACGGTCGCTCTCGACCTGCATCACCGCAGCAAGGGACGGGTGAGCATTCCAGAAAACGCCTCGGTGGAAGCTGAGATGGTCCGCATTGCACGAGCGGAAGATCTGTACCGTCAATGGGTCAACGAGGATCCGAGCATTCGCACCAGCATCCAGATCGCCAACGATGTTGGTAGGTGGGCGGAAGATCATTCCGACGTCAAGGTGACCGTGCTCGAGGAAGACGAACTCCGGGAAAAGGGCCTCCGCCTGCTGCTCGCTGTCGGCGGCGCAAGTGAGGAATCGCCTCCGCGACTGGTGTTGGCGGAATACCGACCCAAGGGAGCAACCGAAGCACCACTCGCGATCGTTGGTAAGGGCATCACATTCGACACAGGTGGCATCAACGTAAAGCCCTACGCGAGCTTCGTTTCCATGATGAAGAATGACATGGGCGGAGCGGCCATTGCCTGTGCGCTTTTTGAGTCTCTGGTGGAGAGCGGCTACGAGAAACCACTGCTGTTGGTTGTGCCGACATGCGAAAACGCCGTAGGCGAGAAGGCTATGCGTCCTGGTGCTCTTGTTGAGAGTTATTCCGGTAAGACGGTTCGCATCGATCACACCGATGCCGAAGGCCGATTGGTGCTCGCAGACGCGATTGCCTACGCCGGGGATACCTTTGCCCCTGCGGAGTATCTTTGTTTTGCGACGCTCACGACTGCTGCCCTCAACGCATATGGGCCCTTCGCCACACCGGTGCACTTTGCCAATGCAGACATGCAGGCCCGCATCGAGAATTCTGGCGCTGCCATGGGGGAGGACTTTCACTTCTTTCCAAAGCGGGTCTGGCACTCGATTGCCAATGAAGACAAAGAGGCCGATCTGCGCAATACCGCTCGCTTGCCCGGAAACGCATCGACTGGTGCCGGATCCCGGAATGCTGCGCACTTTCTCTTGGAGTTCGCCAACGCGCCCCTGTGCCACCTCGATATCTTCGCTTCGACGTGGAATTGGTCAGGCGAGGCGCCCGGCGCAGGCTATGGCGCGACCGGAGCTCCCCTCAGGAGCCTTCTCGGGGCGTTTGGGACAAAGTAGTCTTTGGCGAAGAGGCCCATTGGCGTGCACAATGGGCCCATGCTAAGCCGCACCACGTTTCGCAGTTCCCTGGTCGCCCTCCTATTTGTGTCTGCCGCATGTGGAAGTGGCGATGACGAACAGCAATCGGCGGATGCGGGCGATGGGGATCAATTGGCTGATGCGGCTCCGGGAACCCCGGATGCTGGCGACGTGAACGCAGAGTGGTCACGGCTTGTGGACGGAAGCTGGGAAATCCCGGCAGCCACCGAGTTCTACAAATGCGCTCGGCTCACGGTGCAAGAGGACACATACATCTCCGCCTTTAAGTCGATTGGACCTTTGGGCACCCACCACACCGTACTCACAGTTGGTGCTCCCAGCGGCCCAGACGGAATCACCGATTGCGATGCGGGCACCAATGCCAACACAATGATTTTTGGTTCTGGCATCGGCGAGTCACTCTTTCACTTTCCTGCAGGCGTCGGCGTGAAGATTCCCGCTGGGCAACAACTGGTGCTCAACCTTCACCTCTTCAACGTTTCTGACGCACCCATTACCGGCACCTCTGGCACGGACGTCCAGCTCACGACTGCTGCGAACATTGAGTTCGAGGCGGAATCGGTGCTGATGGGCAAGGCAATTGGCCTGCAAGTTGCGCCGGGCCCGGTGGAGCAGGTGGGTACTTGCACCATGTCCCAAGACTTTACGTTGCTAACGATTGCTCCCCACATGCACCAACTGGGTTCGCATATGAAGGTCGAAGCGCTTCGCGGAAACAGCACCGAGATGCTGCATGACGAGGCCTACGATTTCTACGACCAGAAACTCTACGAGCTAGAGCCGGTTTCCATGAGCCAAGGCGATAAGATTCGCGTCACCTGTGGCTACAACAATACGACGGGCCAGATGGTTGGCTTTGGGGATTCTTCTGAGGAAGAGATGTGCTTCGCCGGCATGTACCGGTACCCCAAAGCGCCTTCAACCGCCTTTGGCTTCGCCTGTATCTTCTAGTAGCACTCGTTGACGAGTTCTAGTGTCACCCTGTAACGCAGGGTGAGGTTGCTGTTCTCGCTGTCGAATTCCTGGACTCCATAGGGTGTCGCGGAAATCGCCAAAGGCAGCGGCTCCGAGCTGCAGTTGTCATGCTGGACGGTGAGAGTGCCCTGGTCGTGGGATAGATGGCGCGGCGGCAAGTTCGCTTCGTCGCCAAAGAAGCTGAGCGCGAAGGCTCCGCTGGCACCGAGGTTGTAGACATTCACGGTCGCTCGCCACCCTGGAGGGATCATGGCGCCCTCGAGGAGATAGCCCGCATCGAGCGCGCCGTCCTGGCCATTGAAGTTGAACTTCATGGTGAGCCCGTCGCCATTCTCGACCAGCTGCACATCGCCGGATGTCGTGTCTGGGAGCCCGTCTGGCCCTGGATTCATATGTGGGTAGAGCTTCTCGTTGGGGTGAGCTTGCACAACCTTGGCCGACGTGTGCATGTAGAGCGAAGCTCCTGCCACAGCTACGAGTCCAAGACCCAAGGCGTGAACCCGACGCGGGCGCCAGCTGCGAATTTCTCTTAGTTGCGAGACAAGGCGGCCCAGTGCACTTTGAAGGCGCTTGCGCAGGTAGAGAGGTTTGGGAAGAGGAGCTCCGTCTTCGCCCAAGACAATCTCCTCATGGAGTTGGCGCTGTTGGATGCGCCAGGCCAAGACAGCCAGTGCAATGGCACCGACCACAAGGTACGGCCAGAGGGCACCAACGAAGATCGCATGCACAACCGTGAGGATGGGCAGCGCGAGTGTCGCGCGATCGGGCTTGAAGTAGAGGACTCCTGCGAAGAGGGTGGCAAGGCTGGCAACGCCAATCGCGAGAGCTGACGATGTCGGCAAGATGTACTCAAAGGAATCGAGGCTGGGATATCCGCCAGCTGCGATAGCGAGTTTGGCCGCGATGGCGGTTGCTGGAAGCACGAAGCCGGCTGCGAGAATTGGCAGGGCACGACCAATGCGACCTTGGCGGTGGGCCATGCGCCGGCCGACCTCATCAGGAGTCTCGTGGGCAAGGCGTGCGACGTCCTGGTGGGCATCTTCCGAAGGCAAGACGGCTTTGGACATGGCAAGCGTGAAGCGGCGCTCCGAGATGCTCCGTGCCACAAGTCCGCCGAGGGCTGCGAAAATCCAGGTCCCAAAGAGCAGGTTGGCAAGCGGAGCCGGTGCTTCGCCCGGCAATAGCGTGGTGACAAATCCAGCGAAGTCGGACGATACCGTTGCCGCGAGGAGAATCGCTCCGCCGAGCGCGAGCGCGATGCTGGCGCCGGTGCGTGCGCTCCTACTGACGAAGGTGCGGCGGATTGCGTGGGACATGTAGGCCAAGTCCGCTCGCCTCGCTCCTAAGAGTTTGTCTCGCTTGGCGTTTACGCCTGCACTGGAATCTCGAAATGGATGAGCGTCGTCGGGAGTTTGCATGGGCTGCTTTCGTAACGAGAGCGGATTGCCTCGTATTCCCTTGGTCAAACGCTCATCGACCGTCTGAGGTCTACCCAAGGCCGAAATTGCCCGCACCGAAACGAGAAGAAGGGCCTCCCACACGTGGGTGACCCTTCAAATCAGCGTTTCTTGTGCCTACAGGCTATGGATCGACAGGGGGCTCCGGGAGGACCGCGTCTGCTCGGAGCAGGGCAGCACCTTGGGTAATCCAGGCCAAAATCCCGATGTAGTGGTTGGAGTTTACGGTCCAAAAGGCGTTGGGATGGTTTGGAATTGCTTCGTAGACCGGGTTTGTCACGAACGGCGACTCCTCTGGAACTAGCAAGTTGATGCGAGGAACGCCCGCTGGGTCGATGGCATCGAGAAGGAGGAGCGCCAGGGTGTCCTCTGGTGTTCCCGAGAAGGGCAATGGGTGCGCTGCATCATGGCAACCTACACAGCCATCTCCGCCGGTCACGACCTGCTGAAGCACCGGATAGATGTCTTCGGTGAATCCGAGGGGAGCGTTTGGATCGAGAATGATGCTCGCTGCGTTTCCTCCGCCGCCGCCGCCGCCGCCACCGCCGCCTACGCCAGCGCTGCGAGCGAAGGTGATGCCATCGGTGCTAACGGTAACTTGCACGGTTTGAATGTCACCGCCGCCACCGCCGCCGCCGCCACCGCCGCCGCCACCGCCGCCAAGGATGGTGGTTGTGATGGTGTAGTCGCCGGGAGGAACATCCAGGAAGCCCGCTCGGGCTCTGTTGTTGGCATCGACAGCACTCACGAGAGTTACGTCAATGGGAGAGAGGTCGGTTGTAAGTGGGTCAACGAGATAGGCCGTTCCAATGGGAATCTCGGGAGCGGCAAGGCTTGTAAGCACAATGTCCGCAACGGGAACGTCGATCGCTGGCTCGCCATTGTTGCGCAGTAGCTCAAGCATGATGATGCCGTTGCCAGGGGTGGGCACAATCGGAGCGATTCCACCAGCACCTGCATACTGTCGAGCGATACCGGGGAGAGAGCCGAGGTATTGATCTTGCTCAAGCGGTACATCGAGAAGTTGGGTCGAGGCGTTGCGTGAGATCGCATAGCCTGTTGCGCTGGCATTCACGTAGAAGAGGCTCGCCGGCAAGACGTCCATGGTGAAGACGCCCAGAGCATCCGCCACCGCTTCGATGGCGGGATCGAGACCTTCGGTGCTCAGACTCGCATTGGCAACCACTGGGGTTCCGCCAAGGTTCGCCGCAAAGTAGTCGATGGTTTTGCCTGATACCGCCAGCTCCGAGGGAATCTCTTCGCCCGCGTCCGCTTGTGGGCCTGCATCAGCTACTGCGGCGCCGCCATCGGCCTCGGTCTCCTGGTTGTCACCACCGGGAGCTTGGCCAACACAGCCAGCGAGGGCAGCGCTTCCAAAGGTAAGGCTGCCAAATAAGATTGAGCTAAGTAGTTTGCGATTCACGATTCATCTCTCCACGAGTTGGGGTATCGGAACCACTGTTTTCAAGACCCGTGCCATGGACCACTCTCAGAAACGTGGAAAATATTGCGTACTTGGGGCGATGGCCGATCTGAGGGACCGGAGGGCGAATTGCCGATTGGGTGGGGGAACCCACACCAGGTAGCAAACTTTGTTGACGAAATGGATCGCCTGAAGTTGGCATCGGGGGCCGCTGGTCTTGCGGGCTGAGGGGCAGGGCCGTATACGTACCGGCATTCCGCACGCCCTTGGCGGAGTAGCCCGAAGGAATCGCAATGCTAGGTGACCGCCCAATCCCGTTAGCCCTGACCTTTGATGATGTGCTCCTGGTGCCAGCCGCCAGCAGTGTCTTGCCCAACGAGGTGGATCTCTCCACCCGGTTGACGCGAGGAATCGAACTTCGCATTCCGCTTATTAGTGCCGCGATGGATACGGTCACGGAGTCGTCGACAGCGATTTTGATGGCTCGCCAGGGTGGCCTTGGCGTTATCCACAAGAACATGAGCCCCGAGCTGCAGGCCATGGAAGTCTCGAAAGTCAAAAAGGCTGAGTCGGGAATCGTTGTCGATCCGGTTACCGCCAGGCCGACGATGCCACTCCAAAAGGCCCGCGTGCTGATGGAGACTCATAATATTTCGGGGCTCCCTGTTGTCGATAGCAATGGCATCTTGGTGGGCATTCTGACGAATCGCGATCTGCGGTTTGAGACCAATTGGAATCAGTCTGTTAGCGACGTGATGACCACCCAGCTCATTACGGCGAAAGACACGGTGGGCGTCGATGAGAGCAAGGCTCTCTTGCACAAGCATCGCATCGAAAAACTCTTAGTGACGGATGATGCGGGTCGCCTCAAGGGGCTTATCACGATTCGAGATATCGAGCAGGCAGAGCAAAACCCGAACGCTGCCAAAGATATTCATGGGCGTTTGATTGTTGGCGCTGCTGTGGGCACGGGCCCGGATCGCGAAGAGCGCGTGGCTGCACTGGTGCAAGCGGGCTGCGATATGGTGGTCATTGACACCGCGCACGGACACTCCGCTGGCGTGATTCGAGCGGTGGAAGCAACTCGCAAGGCATACCCAGACTTGCAGCTTGTCGCAGGCAATGTCGCAACGGCTGCGGCGACTCGCGATCTCATCAACGTCGGCGTTGACGCGGTGAAGGCGGGCATTGGCCCCGGATCGATTTGTACAACACGCATCGTCGCTGGCGTCGGAGTGCCGCAAATGACAGCGATTGCAGATTGTGCTCGCGAGGCAGAAAAACACGGAGTCCCGGTCATCGCCGATGGCGGCATCAAGCACTCGGGCGATATCGCAAAAGCCATTGCTGGCGGTGCCAGCTGCGTGATGGTTGGTTCGCTCTTTGCGGGAACCGCCGAAGCTCCAGGCGACGTGGTGCTCTTTCAAGGGCGCAGCTACAAGACCTACCGAGGCATGGGCTCGATTGGCGCCATGAAGGCGGGCTCCAGCGATCGGTACTTCCAAAGCGATGCCCAGAAGCTCGTGCCTGAGGGGATTGAGGGCAGGGTGCCCTACAAGGGGCCGCTGGCGGATAGCGTCTATCAGATGCTAGGCGGCTTGCGCTCTTCGATGGGCTATGTGGGGTGTGCGAATATTTCTGAGATGCGCACGAAGCCCGATTTTGTGCGTTCGAGCCCACAGGGCCTTCGCGAGAGCCACGTCCACGACGTGATCATCACGCAAGAAGCGCCCAACTACCGCGCTGAGTAGTCGCGAACCGGCTCTCGCCTTGCGGCGAGGCCGTGTTGCAACTCGTAAAGAGCTAGTCCGTGCTGGTCTCGTCCATCATCGCGCTGAATGCAGGATCGTTGCTGCACTTCATCATTGCGCCCATCACAGCCTTCTTGTTCTTTGTGAGGTCCTCTTTGTACTTCTCTGGTGGCCCCTTCTTGTATTTCTTGCCCAGGGATTCACGAAGCTCGTTGTAGTGCTTGGTGTTTTTCTTACGCCAATCACCAACGCTCTTGGCCTTTGCTACGCAGTCATCTCCTCCGACCTCAAACGCCACGCCCTTAGAGTTGTCGAGCTTGACAAATTCTTCGATGTCCCCACCTGAGCCGCACCCCATAAGCGCCACGCTCATTCCCACGACGCACATTCCGAGTTTGTATTTCATACCCGGAATCCTATCGAAAAGCGGTTCCTGAGCCAACCCAGCGCGATTTGAGTGGCCGGACCCACTGCACGTCGCGCGACAGGTCCGCGTATCTCGCTGAAACGATAGGCCAGAATTTCTCAGCCGCCCGCGCCTGCTGCCTCCCGATAGCGAAACCTACTGGGCGAGGGTGGTTTCACTCTCAATGACGCTGGGCGCGGCAGCTGCCGCACTTGCAATCGCTGCTCGGGCCGAAGGCGGAATCGGCATCACGAGTTCCACGTTGAGGTTGTTGGGGTCGGTGCTCACCTGGCCACTCCATCCAGCGAGGTAGTCGATGGCGGAGAGCCGTCGGAAGCGTCGCTCAAGGCAGTTGTCTTCGTCGTGGTCAACTAGGGTCGCAAAGATGGAAAGCGTATCGTTTCCGTTGTCGACAATCTCGACGATGCGAACCTGGGTGGGCCAGTCCGCAATCGCACTGGTGTTCACTTCCCAATACCCTGGGTGGTCCGCATCGGCGCCGGCAATCGCGCGAACTCGATTGTTGTGCGTGTGCCCAACCAATGCCATGACAACGTTTGGGTAGGCCGAAATGGCAGCCTGCAATTCGGCGGGCTCAAGGGCGTCCTCCACAGGATCGCCGTTTTCGGCCTCGCGAGTATCAATGCCGTCACTCGGATGATGAGACGCAAGCATGACAAGCACGCCGTCGGCCTGCGCTTGCTCAAGGGCCGGAATTAAGAAGCCATCAAGGCGCGTTTGCGTAAACATTCCAAAGCCACCACCACCGGTGTCGTCGTTGGTATCAATGCTGATGAGCCGGAGCACGCCTGGGACCACATCGACAGCATAGTTGGCTCCGAAGGTGGTGTCGGCCCCGGCCTCAAACCCATGCCCCACGGGACCTGGCAACTCGGGAGACTTCTGAAGCTCAGCAACGATCTGATCTCGGTCAACAAAGCGGCGATCAGGGTCGGGCGGAATGGGCTGATTGGTGATTGGAGCGCCCCACAGGCGATAGTCGCGCGTTCCTAGGACGCCAACGGAGCCCAGCTCTACACCGGCTGCATCCGCTGTTATCGAGGTGCCGACGACCTGAAGGTCGTGGTTGCCAAAGACAAAATACCAGGGCGCTGGGAACGCAATTGCGTCGAAGGGATCCTTGGGATCCTCAACTCCCTCGACCGGATCATTGTCCTCGCCCGAATCGGTTTCGATTCCAGACTTGCCGTCCATGATGTCGATGAACCAACGCAGCTCATTGTATTGCGCGCTGTCGATGCAATCACCCGTCACAACGCCAAAGTCAAATTCGCGGCCTAGACCCTCGATGCGGGCCAGGGTCCGATTAAACGTGGATATCATCTGCCCGACATAGGCTTCTTGGGGACGCAGACCACCACCGAAAACCGGGTTGTCTAGGTTGCCGAAGCGAATCGGCGATTCATCATCGGCGAGTTGCGGATCTGAAACATGCACGAAGTAGGTAAGAGATTTTCTGATTCCAAAATCTGTCGTGCCACCGAGGTCGGTTCGCTGTACCCGCGCCTGGCCGGCACCAAGTTGATAGCGATCAAATCCTCGCGCTGTGTAGTCCTCTTCGCCTTCGGGCGTCGACGGATTGGCACCCTCGGACATCGCTAGCCGCTGGCTCTCAAGCGCAACGGTCCCGACAAGTGTGGACGAAACATGCGCGAGTGGGACCGTGTCCTCGGCTTCCGTGCTGGAGCACGCCAAGAGGGTGTCGTTCTCGCCCACAGGATTGACAGATTCACTGCCACAACCCAGAGCAACCAAGGCAACTACAACGGAGACGCGACGCAAGACCATAGTCGAACGATAGGCGATTGGGCCCGGCATTCGAAAGCGATTTTTGAAAGCGCGAAGGGCGCGTGGTGTCGCAGCCCAGACAGGCACGCTGTTGGGGCTCAGTCACGCCCCAGGTGCGAAGCGCCCATGACGCTACGGTTCGGTGCTCGGCTTGCCGTAGAAGCGCACCAGGGCTCCAAGAGCGAGCATTCCGAGAGGAAGGGTGACCAAGGGCGAAACGCCAAAGCCGGCCGGGATATAGCCAAAGAGAATGGCTGCACTGCCGCAAACGAGGGCATAGGGTGCTTGGGTGCGCACGTGATCAATGTGATCCGATGCGCATGACATCGATGACATGATCGTCGTATCGGAAATCGGCGAGCAGTGGTCTCCAAAGACCGCTCCGCCGAGAACCGAGCTTAAGGTCGCGAGGCGAATGCTCTCGCCAACAGCGGGATCGAGGCCACTGGTATCGCCGGTGGCAGCCCAAGCCATGGGCCCTGCAATCGGTATCACGATCGCCATGGTGGAAAACGATGAGCCAGTTGCGAGAGCAATGACTGCACAGAGCACGAAGGTCATGGCCGGAATCCACTGTGGGCTTGGCGAGAACTGAGAAATCACCCAAGGGCCGGTTTGCAGATACACCTTGCAGATGTCACCAATGGTCCAAGCGAGAACAAGAATGAGGACCGCGATGACCATGGCTTTGCAGCCGGTCACCCAAGCGTCAACGGTTTCACTGACGTCGAGGTTGCGTTTCGCCACCGCGTAGCCCGCAGCGATAATGCTGCCGCCAAAGGCTGCCCACAGAAGCACAGCGTAGGAGTTGGCGTTGGCGATGATTTCTCGGAGCCCAGCATCGGATCCGACAGCTTGGACGCCGCTCGCATAGAGGCCGATCGCAACGATGAGGATCACCGAGACGATCGGAACAATTGCCAAGCTCCAGTGTGGCGTGCGGCCGCTTGGCGGCTCCATGTCGGTGAGCTCTTTGTCCATCATCGGGCTCGCACCGTCGCGCAAGACCTTGCCCCCAGCAGCGCGCTTTTCTGCGGCGAGCATGGGGCCAAAGTCTCTGCATGTCACGGCGATGGTGAGCACGAAGAACATGGTGAAGAAGCTGTAGAAGCTGTACGGCAGCATGTTTAAGAAAAGGTCGTAGGCCGAGGAGTTTGGCCCGGCAAGGTCTTCGATAAGGCCAAGTTGATAGCCAACCCAGGTCGAAATAAGCGCGACGCTGGTGATGGGGGCGGCTGTCGAGTCGACGATGTAGCTCAGTTTCTCGCGCGAGATTTTGAGTTTGTCGGTGAAGGGCCGCAGCGTGTTTCCGACCAAGAGGCAGTTCGCATAGTCGTCGAAAAAGACCACCATGCCGGTGAGCCAACCCATGACCATGCCTGAGCGCTTGGTGCGCGCGCGTTTGGAAAGCACTTCAACAAGGGCGTTGGTGCCGCCGCTCTTGGCAAGAATTCCCACCATGCCTCCGAGCGCCATCGTGAACAGCAAGATCGACGCATGATCTGGATCCCCCGCTGCAGCAACAAGGTGTGTATCGAAGACCCGCAAGAGCGCGGTGAGCGGGTTGTAGTCGTAGACAAAGAAGGCCCCCAAGTACACACCGGAGAAGAGCGCGATGAGGGCTTGCCTGGTGATGAGAGCGAGAAGGATTGCCGCCAGCGGAGGCATGATCGAGAGCCAACCGGGCAGGGTGCGAATGTCGGGCTTCCACTCCCCAGCAGCTTCGCCCGCACTCACCTTCATGCCAGCATCTCCGATGATGACGTTTTCTAGTGTGACGGTTCCGGCGGCAAAGACACTGGTCTTCGTCACGGTCTCGGTTTCCGTGGCGGTGGGCCTGGATACACCTTCGAGGTCAGCGGCGCCGCAGAAATTGGGCGTAACGTTGCCATCGGCGTCGACGGCCGTGATGGTTAGCGAGATGGGAAGATCTGAGACCCGGTAATTCTGGGTGCTCTCAACTTCGAAGTGATCTGCTGGCGCGCAGAGCAGCATGGCGACCGCAATCAGTATCTGCATGACCGGGGCACCATAGAGGCAATTGGAGCCACAGACAACGCGCGGGAGCATTCCCGAGGCCTCCGCGCTTTGCTAAGGTCCACCCGCAATGTCCAGTCGCCAGACGGTCCTCATTCTCGACTTCGGATCCCAGTACACACAGCTCATTGCCCGCCGAGTACGCGAGCATGCGGTGTATTCCGAGATCCATCCCTACAACATCGGTATGGAGCGCATTCGCGAGCTTGCCCCGGCTGCCATCGTGCTCTCAGGAGGTCCGTCCTCCTGCATCGAAGAAGGCGCCCCTACCATTTCGCCAGAGATCTACGAGCTTGGTGTTCCCGTCCTCGGCATTTGCTACGGCGCTCAACTCACCGCGAAACTGCTCGGTGGCAAAGTCGAGTACAGCGACAAGCATGAGTACGGTCGAGCCAAACTCGCACCGGTCAAGGCCGTCGACCTCTTTGACGGCTTTGAAGCTGGCGAGGGCTTTGAAGTTTGGATGTCGCACGGCGACCGAGTTCAGACCTTGCCCGATGGCTTTCACTTGGTTGGAAAGTCTGAGAACTCTCCCGCCGCCGCATTCGCTTGCGAGAGACGGCAAATCTATTGCGTGCAATTCCATCCAGAAGTCGCGCACACACCGCGTGGCTCTGAAGTCATCGCGAACTTTCTGTTCCGCATCGCAAAGCTTGAGGCCACCTGGTCTATGGCATCATTTGTCGACGAAGCCGTTGAAACGGTTCGCAAGCAAGTTGGCGACGACGGGCGAATCATCTGTGGTCTCTCAGGCGGCGTGGACTCGTCGGTCCTGGCCTCTCTTCTTCACAAAGCCATCGGCGATAGGCTGACCTGCATCTTCGTCGACAACGGACTACTTCGCTCTGGTGAGCGCGAGTATGTGGAGGCGGTCTTTCGCGACCACTTTCACGTGGATTTGCGAGTCATCGATGCCGCTGACCGATTCTTGGAGAAGCTACACGGTGAGACGGATCCAGAGCGCAAGCGCAAGATCATCGGTGTCGAGTTCATTCGAATCTTCGAAGAAGAGTCCAACAGCATTGAGAATGCCAAGTGGCTAGCGCAGGGAACTCTCTACCCAGACGTCATCGAGTCGGTGTCCTTCAAAGGACCTTCCGCTGTGATTAAGTCGCACCACAACGTCGGTGGCTTGCCCGATGATATGGACCTCGAACTTGTGGAGCCCTTGCGCGAACTCTTTAAAGATGAAGTTCGCGTCCTCGGTCGCGAACTCGGAGTTCCCGAAGAGATGGTCAAGCGACAGCCGTTCCCCGGACCTGGGCTCGCTGTGCGCTGCCTTGGCGATTTGCACCGCACCCGGCTCGATACGCTCCGAGAGGCCGATAAAATCGTTGACGACGAGATTCGCGCAGCGGGCCTCTACGATGACATTTGGCAGAGCTTTGGGGTTTTGCTCCCGGTGAAGACCGTTGGAGTCATGGGCGATCAGCGCACCTACGCTGAGGTCTTTGCCATTCGCGCCGTGCACTCTGTCGATGGCATGACCGCGGATTGGGTGCATTTGCCCTACGAGCTTCTCGGGAAAATCTCTACTCGAGTGATCAACGAGGTTCGCGGTATCAATCGGGTGGTCTACGACATCACGTCCAAGCCGCCTGGCACGATTGAGTGGGAGTAACTCGTTTGCGACGTCCCCTTATTGGGCCTCTTCGCGAGTTTTGTGTCCTAGGTGTTGTTCTTATGGTCCTTGGAGGCGGAGTTTCCATCGCCAAGGCGAACACTCGAGTCGATTGGGAACGAGGCCTACTAATTGCCACCGCTGCAGCCCCGGCGGATTTGCGATCGCCCACAACGGAGCTTGCGCGGGTGAAGGCCGAGCGCGTCGCCACCAAGCGCTGTAGCGCTCTGCTCCGCGATGCAGCAGCGGTGCTGCCCATGGCTTCGGGCAAGACCGTTGGTGCGGCTCTAGGGGATTCACTCGCAGGTGCCTCCATTGGCCTGATTTCGCTCACAACGGACCATGGCAGTGATGGCTCCGTCGTTGTCACCATGGCACTGCCCATCGATCGGCTGCGCACTCTGCGCTTTGGTTCGGATTCTCCCGTTTTGGATTCAACAGCCAGTAAGAGCACAGCAAACGCGCCGCTCTTTGTTGATGCTCGCGCGTCGAAGCTCGTGCCCTCTGTCGGCCTCGGGGTCACGATCGGCACCGTCACCTATCGCGGGCCCGTGTTGTTCTTCCGCGATGAAGTGGCAGCCCGAACAGGCGCCCACCTCGGCAAAGAGACGCAACTGCAGAAGGCCAAGGGGCTAAAGGCTGGCGTTGTAGGCCTCGCAGGCACCGCAGATGCAGACATTTCTGGCGCGCCCTTGGTCGTAGTGCTGTACTCGGAGTCCCGATGAGACATGTTCTCCTAACGCTGTTTGTCGTGTTGTCCTTTGTGGGCTCTGCGCGCGCCGAATCGCCGAAGGCCGTCTTGCTCTTGGCCGCTCAGAGTGATGCCGGGACGGTGGTGACGTTTGGCCGCGACGCTCAAGAAAATGGTCCACTCTCCAGGCTTGTGCGCGCCCCGTTTGAAACCTCGGGAATTGCGATCGTCTCGACCAAAGAGACTGCGATCCCAACCGGCGGTAGCGCATCCGAAGGCTTGCCACTAAGCGACGATGCTGCGGTCTCGATCGCCCAGTCCGTTGGAGCGAATGTCGCTATCGTTGTTGGTGTTGCCGCGACCAGTGATGGCCATTTGCGGGCCACGTCCCTCGTGGGCGAGCGGGCTCAAGTCCGAATTCGAGTTCTCGATGTAGTTTCCGGTCGCGCGATTTTTGACGGCCGTGGCAGCGCAGCATCGTATGGGGCAGAGGCACAGCTGGCTCGTTCGGTTGGGAGTTCCAAGGCGGTTGCGCAAGCCTCTCGAGGTTTGGAGGCGAAACTGATGATGCAGTGGCCCGCTCCCAGCAAGACGCTTGGCCGGCTCTCGCTCTCAATTACGGGCGCAGAAAGCTGGCGTTCGGTTGCCAGTATTCTTCGAAGCCTCGCTGCGACTCGCGGTGTCTCGGCTTTGCATGCGATGGAAATTGGGCCAGGTCGCGTTGTTCTTTCTTTGGAGAGTCAGCAGGGCGCAGCCCAAGTCGTCGATAGTTTGCGGCGCGCCCGAATTCACAACGGGAGCCTTTCCGTGCAACTGTCCGGAGCAACTTTGCTTGTACGAGTTATTATGAATTCCTCGCCCATACTCCCCCCGGTAACCAATGGCTAGACTCGCGCTATATTTCGGAATTGTTGTAGCCCTGGGGGGCGCGTCGGTAAGTGGACCAGCGTGCGGGGGCCGGGCGCCAGCTGCAAAGCAGGAAGTACGAGCCATCGTCTCGCTGCAGTGTGACGTTGACGATGCTGAGGTTTGGGTTGATGGGCGATACTTTCGAGAGGTCTCCGAACTAAAGAGAGCGTTTCGACTCCGCGCAGGTGACCACCGCATCGAGATTCGCCATGATGCGTACCACTCGATGTACTACGAGCTGAGCGTGGGAGCCGGCACGCGACACACGCTGCAGGTTGAGCTAGCAAAACGACTTCTGTAGTCGCGGGAACCAGCCCAGTGCGCCAGCCCGCCCGCTCTCTGAACTAGCGGAGCACTCTTCCGACGCGTCTACGACTACAGCTGCGCCGGTGAGCTTCGCGAATCGTACTTCGCGAAGCTCCGGTCAGAATCATGCAGCTCAGAGCTTTTCGCAGAACTCAACGCGACGAGGCACCTTGTAGGGAGCCAAGTTTCGAGCACAATGGTCGATGATTTCTTCCGGCTCGATTTCTTCTTCGGGATCGTTGATTACGACACGAGCGACCACAATCGATCCGGTGTACGGATCGCTGAGGAGCCGCGCTTGTGCAAAGCGGATCGCCGGGAAAGACTCCAAACAACCTTCAACTTCACCGAGTGCAACGCGCTTGCCTTCAATTTTGACAATGTTGTCTTCGCGCCCCTCGAGGCTAAGACGTGCGCTGCGGTCAAGCTTGCCGATATCACCAGTGTGGTACCAGCCTTCTTCGTCGGTATCACCAATCGCAAGCACGTCGGCCTTGTTGGCCTCGGCGTCGATCTCTTGAAAGGGACCAATGCTAAGTGGGCTGAGACCTGGGCTTCGAATCCAAATTGCTCCCGCCTTTGTCGAACGAGACTTGCTGCCCTTGATCTTGCTAAAGCGAACTTCGCTGCCTTCCAGAACTTTCCCTACGGTCCCAGGATTCTTGCCGCCCAGGTCAATCGAGACAACACCGGTTTCGGTGCTGTGGTAGCAGGACATCAGGCGAATCTCGTAGTGCTTGAGCATTGCCTCAGCGACTTCGAGTTCCAATGGGGAGCCGCCACAAAGAAAGCGTGGATTCACGGCCTTCACGGGCTTTGCCGTCGGCAACTTGGTGAGCTCGCCATACATGAGTGGCGTTCCCGGCATGATGTCGATGGTGTGATCGCGGATGAGCTTGGCGACGCGACGTGCCGAGATTTCCTCCTCGAGGAACATCGTGGCGCCGGATAGCAGCGTCGGCAGCAGGCCAAGATCGAAACCGTAGGCGTGGAACAAAGGAACTGCGACCAAGATTCGCGATTCTTCATTAATCTCGAGGGTCTCGACCAGGTTCTGAGCAATGTGCTCATAGTTTTCACGGGTCCGAAGCACACCTTTGGGATCGCCGTGGGAGTCAGCCGTGAAGATCACACACAGCGGTTTGGCTGCGAGATCGGGGTTCGGCCGCTTGAACACGCTACAGGTGAGCAGGGTGCCCTGGAGACGACGGCGAATCTCAGGAACTTCTTCCTCGTTCTCCTCGTCATCCTTGCCAGTCGTTGCGTCGGATCCACGGGGGCGCGTTACAAGAGCACGCAGCGGGGCCGCTTGCATGATGAGTTCGAGCTCGCGGGTTCCCGTCGTTGGGTCTATAGGAACTACGGTCACCCCCAGCTTGCTGAGCGCCAGAGCCAAGATCACGAAATCAGGCACGTTGCCGAGCATGAGCCCAACCCAAGCGCCTTCAGAGATGGACATACTCTTGAATTCTTGTGCGCGCCGGTCGACCCGGTGCAGGAGACCTCGCCAAGAGAGGTAGTTGTCGCGATAGACCAGGGCTTTGGCATTGCCGCGTTTTTTGGCTGTGGTCTTTAGCCAATCGTAGAGCAGAGTCATGGTTTGGTTGCTTACCTAACTATCCAATCTCAGGGTGGAGCGAGAGCGGTTCAAGGGTAACAGCCGGTGCTGGCGCCGAACAAGGCGGGGGCGCCACTCTCCCTATACTACTGGGATCTATTGTGCGCCGAATGCCGAAGTCGCGCTGTTTCACCGCTGAAGGGCCCAACTCGGCAGTTTCTCCTAGGAAAACCACCAGAACCGTAGATTCCCTTGCACCCAGCCTCGCTTCGGGATAACTAGCGGCCTTCAAGGATCTAGCTCCATGGACGAAATGCAGCGCGAAATCAAAGAGTTAAGAGAGGTTGTCGAGGACCACACCGAGGCTATCGACAAGACCCTCGACGCAAGTTCGCAGATCGCCCGAGCCATGGAGGTACTGGCCCAGCGCACAAAGAGTCGAAATCGCGCGCAGCAGCTCAACTCCTTTGTGGCTTATGTGCTTTTCACCGTTCTTCTGGGCGGCGCGTTCTACGTTCTCTACCAAAGCCGCTCGGCCGCAATCACGTCGGCCAGGGACGAAGCTCTGGAATCCGCTCAGGAAGCTCGAGCCCGCGCACGCGACTTACAGGACTCTCAGGTCGACCGGAAGCGGTCTGCACGAGCTGCAGCCGAGTACTACCGCCTTATCCGCGAAGGTCGCAGCAGCGAGGTTATCGCCGGCTACAGCGCTCTCGAAGAGCTAGACCTGTCTGAGACCGAGCGGGAAGTCTTTGTCGATGGACTCAAGAATGCTCGAGCCGAGATGGTTGAGGCAGGATTTCTTGCGGGCGTTGAAGCCTTTCGACGAAATGATTTTGAAGCAGCGACGGCAGAGCTCCGACGAGGACTCGCCTATGCCGATGAAGGCCAGCGTATGGCAGAGATGCGCTACTACCTGGGGATTTCCCTGTCGAGCCAGGGCTCGCAGCCAGAGGCTATCGAGCAGCTGGAGAAGGCAATTGAGGGCAGGGTCGATCAAGCTGGTATCGACGACGCGCGTTTGCATCTAGCCAATACTCTGGTGAAAGCGGGAAGCCTACCCGAGGCTCGTCAAGCGTTTCTGAAGTTTGCGACCAAGCATCCAAACCATCGCTTCGCGCAGATGGCCAGGCGGAAAGCGGCCCAAATCATGCGGGCGACGCTTCAGAATGAGCGCATGGCACGTGAGACGCCAGCTCCCAAAATCGTCTCCCCAAACCTATAGCGGCCCCGAAGCGTACCTAGGTACAATTCGGAGCCGATTGTTGGTAAAATGACTCTTGGCGCTAGCCTGAGAGCTGCGGCGCTATTCGAGAGTGAAGAGCGGCCCGGAGCCAAACGGTGTTGTGAAGCGATACTGGTAGCCGATACCGAATTCAAAGGTCGCGCCGCCCGAGTCTAGGCCGTAGTCCTCTGCGAAGATTACCGAGCTACTAGAAGCTGCGCTGTAGATATTGATGGCCGGAGCAAAGCTTAGGACGTGCTCTTTTTTCGCGCCCAAGTGCCAATCAATGGAGGATTGCAGCCGCAAGCCGACAGCGAGCAGGGCCTCATCAATACTCGCCTCAGGCTGCATCAAGCTAATGTGCACACCAACCAGGGGGGTGATGTCGATCTTGTCGTTGATAGGGATGTGCTTGTATGCAGCGCCACCCAGATCGATAATGTTGAGCGGGTCGGCAAAGGCATCATCATCGGGCGGTAAATTGGCAATTCCCAAATATGCTTGGAGACCAATTTGCTGCTCGGCCTTGTACATAAAGTTGGCGAAGAGATTTAGCCCAAAGCCGCCACCTGCGTAGACCGAGAGGTCATCGCTTTCGCCTACGCCAAGGTTTACGAGAGGGCTCGCTGTAACGCCAAGAGCCCAGGCATACTCGCCTGTGGCTTTCTTAGCGGCGAATGGGTCAAGACCCGGAACGACTGCGGGCCCGGTGCTTGGGGGAACGGTGTTTGGACCGACAGGAGTTCCGCCGGTCCCCGGATCGACAGGAGTTCCACCGGTCCCTGGATCGACAGGCGTTCCGCCGGTTCCCGGATCAACAGGCGTTCCGCCGGTTCCGGGGTCGACAGGCGTTCCACCGGTTCCCGGGTCGACAGGATTCCCACCTGTGTTGGGCGGAGGTGTTGCCGGAACTTTGGCGCGAAGTGCTTCGAGCACCGCGTTCGTCTTCTTCATGAGAGCCGCGTCCGCACCGTTGGGCTCGACTTGCTCACATGCATCGATGGCTTCTTGGAAGCGCTCTAGGAAGTTTAGCGAGAAACAGATGTTGAAGTAGAAGCGTCCTTCCGGGCTCATCGCAGCAGCTTGCTTAAAGCGCCGATAGGCCTCTAGGTAGCGCCGTTCTTTGAAAAGCGCCTTACCGGCTGTGTTGTGATCATCAGCTGCTTGGGCCGCTGGTGGAGGGGCGGGTTTGGCAGAGGCCGCCGTCACAAGACCTGTCGCGCAAAGCGTCGACAGTAGAGCTACTCGTAGTTGTTTCTTCATCAAAGTTCTCACAAGCTAGGGGGGCATCGTATCAAAGAACGGGCCGGGCAAATGTGAGCCACCCGGCTTCGAGAAATCTGGCATCCGCAAGTTCGCAAGTGACATTCCAAGCAAGGCGTTGCTGCTCATCGTCGCGGTTCACGGATACAACTCACGCTTGCTTGCACGTGTCGAATACTACAGCTGTCTCGAATACTAAAAGTGTGAGTCGAGCACTAGACGAGCAGCGGTATGCGCCTTGAGATGCCACTTGGCTGGATTTCCCAAGAGGACCGAGATCACAACCTCGGGTTCTTCAACGGGGGCAAAGCCAACGAACCACGAGTATCCAAGGTAGTCAGGAGAGGTCCTGCTGAGGCTCCCTGTTTTCCCTGCGATCGTTGTGTCTTTCATATAAGGCCTCCCACGTCCGTCGCGGAACGCCTTCTTTGCCGTGCCATAGCGAACCGTTGCACTCATCATATCTGCGACGGTATTGGCGAGCGCTTTCTTCAACACTCGCTGAGGTTCCGTGGAAACAACCGGAATCGTGCGGCCTCGTTCTCTCACTTCGGAGACAATTCTCGGGGTCACGGCAAGACCGCCAGTGGCGATGGTATTTGCGATCAGGGCTCCGCTGAGTGCGGAAACACGACTCTGCCAGAACCCTGCAGCCACTCTCGCGTAGGCAAGCGACTCGGTTGGCAACTCAAGAGTGGGAGCTTGAGCCTTGAGAGCAAAGTCGGGGGCGGTGCCAAATCCGAATGCTGTTGCGGTCTTCTCGAGTTCACCTGGCGCTAGAAACTTTGTGACCAGCTTGGCCATCAGCGCATTCTGGGACTTCGCCAGGCCGTACTCGAGTGAGTTGCAGGTGCCATCCGCTCGGGGATTATCGACGAGGTTACTTGGCTCCACCGAGCGAAGTCCGCCGTGATAGCAGACCTCTTTCTTGGCAGGAAGGCCGTTGGCCAATAGCGACGACGCGGTAACGACTTTGAAAATCGATGCCGCAGGAGCCCAGACCGATAGGCCAAGGTCGGCATCGCGCTGCAGAGAATTATTCTGATATCGACCCGCCGCGAGGGCGAGAATGGTCCCGTCGGGCTTCATGACGATAATGGAAGCTTGCGGAGCCTTCGCTTGCGCCAACACTTTCTCCGCCGCCTTTTGCCAAGAAGGATCCAAGGTGAGGATGGCTTGGCTGCCGTCGGGAAGACGCGTCTCGTAGTGGTCGTCAACGAGTCGCCGCTTTGCCAAGTTGACCTCGCCCTGAAGCGAAGCATCACCCACAAGGCGGTCTTTGCGAGGGACAGGTTTGGGCGCGGGCTTGCTCGCTGAACGCCGCTTGGCAGCGGGAATTCGAGCGGCCGGGGCTTCTCCATCGGCATCCGACTTGAGAGCCACAAAGAGTGCCAGGACGGCACCAACAGCCAACAGAGAGTTGCGAGCAGATCTTGAAAGGCGAAACATGGGAGTTGGCGGGCAAGCATTGTCCCGCGAAGCACAGTGAGTCGCAAAAAAGGTGCATACTGCGCAAGCTGAAAATGAAGCACTTGACTCTAGTGGCGATTCAATTCCGTCGGCCCAGCAAGCGATCCGAATGAGATTCGGTGTTGCTTGTGGGGTGAGGTGGCGCGGTCTCGCACTGCCATGCCTGCTGATTGCGCTGCAATCATGCGGTGGATCCCCGAAACGGCGCCCTTCCGTCGCTGCCAACGTCCAGATCGGCGAGTGCGCCGATCCCAAGACCGCCGGTGTGCTGTCGGCGACTCCCAAGCTCAAGGCCGCGCACCGAGATCTCAACGGGGACGGTGTTCCAGAACGGGTCTATGCGGATCGTCGTTTGTGTCACTCGGGAAACTGTTCGTGGAATCTCTTCGCGGAGACCGATGGTTGCTCTAGGTACATCGGCACCATGGCGGGGTCGACCTTGGAGCTCGGAATAGGGCAGGGCGAGGCCGGGTTTTCTCCGTTGCGAGTTTGGTGGAAAATGGGTTCTGGCGGCCGTTACCTGGTGCAAAACTATCGCTACATCAGCGGTGGGTATCAACTCGACGACGTACTTCTATGTCGGCAAGAGGGCGATGACCGGCTCCTATGTGCGTCCGAAGAACCCCAAGAGCCCTCGACCGACGACTAGGATAATGGTCCCGCATCTAGTATTGTTCGTAGTGGTTCTGCTTTGAGTGATAATGGTGTGGGAAATAAGACGGTCGTAACCGTCATTGCGAATGTCGCTGCAAGGCCAGCTGCAACGCGAGACGCATGCCTGGTTGTTATCTACGGCTTGGACCTCGGCAAGAAGTACAACGTCGACCAGAAGAATGTATCGATTGGTCGCTCGTCGACCGCCGATGTGCAGATCGATCAAGAGTCGGTTTCACGCAATCACTGCAAGCTCATAAACACTGGGCAAACGGTCCTATTGCGAGATTTGGGCTCCACAAACGGCACCTATGTCAACGATGAACTCGTGGATGAATACGTGCTTAGAGACGGCGATTTTATCAAGGTCGGGCGCTGTATCTTCAAGTTCCTGGTGGGCACCAACATCGAAAACGCCTACCACGAAGAGATTTATCGCCTAACGACCATCGATGGTCTCACCCAGATTTTCAACAAACGCTACTTCGTAGAGACACTGGAACGTGAAATTGGCCGAGCGCATCGCTATCGGCGCAATCTCTCGCTCATCATGTTTGATATCGATCACTTCAAAGAGATCAACGATACCCATGGCCATCTCGCCGGTGATCACATCCTGCGACAACTGGCTGCGAAGATCCAAACACGGATCCGCCGCGAAGACATACTCGCGCGATACGGAGGCGAAGAGTTTGCCATCGTGCTTCCAGAAATCGATACCGCCAACGCGATTGCCTTCGCCGAAAAGGTGCGTTCACTGGTCGAGCGAACGGCATTTGAGTTCGAGGATGTTCGGATTCCACTCACAGTCTCGGTTGGGGTCGCTTGCCTCACACCGGAGTTGCAGGCGCCAGAGGATCTAGTGAAGCTGGCAGATGAAAAGCTCTACCTTGCCAAGGAGCAAGGTCGTAATCGCGTGATCGGGTAGTACAGATGAGCAAGATACAGGGCGTGCCACCAGCAGAAGTCGGGGCTGGGGCTAAGGTCGTGCTAATTCATAGCGAGCCGCAGTCTCAAGAAGCACAGCTCCTCGTGCGCGCTCTCGAGCGAGAGAACTATCACTGTGCGGTGTTCTCGTCTGGTGACGATGCTATCGAGCAGTGTGAGCCTTCGCTCCTGGGTGCCGCCGTTGTGAGTCTTGCTCTGGTGGCCCCAACGGCGATTGAGGTGGGACGGCGTCTAAAGGAACTTGCGGGGGAACAGGCATTCTTGCCGGTGATCGCCTTTGGTGACGGCCAGCGCATCGCAGACGAGGTGCAGAATTTTGCTGGAGCCTGCGACGACTTCATGTCGACGCCGGTATCTGGTACTGAGTTTATCGTGCGTGTCGCGGCCCTCATCGCCCGGCAAGAGGTGCAGTCGGACCTTGTGAATCTCAATGCGGAGCTTGGCCGCGAGCAGGAGCGGCGCCGTGCCTTGGCAGCACTGATTGTTCACGACCTACGCAATCCTCTCTCGGCGATGGTCGGCAATGTGCAACTCTTAGAAGAAGTCTTAGATGACTCCAAAGATTCGATGGTCGGGCAGTGTTTGCAGGACCTATCGGAGTTGAGCGCTCGAACGCTAAGCATGGTTGCTGGGCTCTTGGACGTCGAAGAGTTTGAAGGCGGGCTTCTGGAGGCGAACCGAGAGCGCGTAAACGTGCACGGATTCGTCTCGCGTATGCCAACCTTTTACAAGACTGCCACCGAAGCGCGGCGAGTCACGCTGGTCGTGAATTGCCCGGTCGACGTTGTGGCGAACTTTGATCGCCAGCTCATCGGACGAATTCTCGAAAACCTTCTCGACAACGCAGTTCGATACGCTCCGCGCGATGGGAAGGTCTCTTTGACGGTCTCCGCCGACGAATCCGACTTGGTCGTCGAAGTTGGCAACAATGGCCCAGCGATTCCCGAGGCCGAACGCGAGCGCATGTTTGAGCGCTACTACCGGCTTGAGGGCAGGCGAAAGGGAGCGCGGGCAAACCGTGGTTTGGGCCTGTATTTCTGTCGGCTGGCGGCTGCTGCTCATCAAGGCACCATTTCTGTTGGTGAGCGGCCGAAGTTGCCAGCGTGTTTCTTCCTTCGGCTGCCCGATGCAGTGGAAGGCAATTGTTCCACCGCCGCCGATTCGAACGCGCAACCTACGGTTGCACCACCGGCCTGAAGGCTATCGAGCGCCGCCGCGAAGGAGCGTTAAGCCCTGGCGTGCTGTGGCTCGTCGCAAAGGTGCAAGGCCCGCCTTCAGCAATGAGGAGCGCGGGCACTTTCGAAGGCCGGCCTCATAGGTGGCAACCGCTTCTTCATCGCGCCCGATGGCGTTTAGAATCATCGCCTTCTCGCAATACAAATCTTCGAGAAGCCAAGCGTCGTCTGCTTGCACGTAGCGAAAGCATCGGTGAATCGATTTTAGCGCATCGGAGTGGCGACCAAGATCGGACAACACGGCTGCTCGCCAGTACAGCGCTTCAGCCGATGTTGGATTGGATCGAACGGCCATTTCAATTGCGGCAAGCGCGGCGGTGTCATCACCAAGTGTGGAGTGCACCTGACACTTCAGGGTCCAAGCCGTACAGGATTTCGGGCGCCAGCCGAGCGCCCGCGTCACCAAATCGTTCGCCTCTTTTGCGTCCCGAATCTCGCAGTCGCCGGCAAGCAATGCCCGCGCTTGGTCGAGTGTTGACTCAAACTGCGATTGGCTTTGATCTTGGGTTTCCATGGCGACGAGTTCCTCCGGTTCCATCGATCATGCTAGCCGGAATGCTCAGCCCACGCTAGCGTCTTGAGGGCCGGGGAGCTAAGTGCTTGAACTCAATACTTCGTTAATCATTTCAACGATTTGCAGGCGGATTTGCTGTGCTTCGTCGGCCACCAGGACGCGCTCTTCACGGTCTGATTCTGGCAGTTTTGCACTGAGATCAATGGGTTTGCCAATTTGAATCGTCCACGGGCCCGGTGTGGGAAAAAGTGCAAGACGAGCCGTTGCATGAATGCGCCTCGCAGCAGAATCGGGCAGCCAGCGAGTGGGCCGAGGCACGATTGCCACCGGCAATATCGGGGCCCCTGTCTTGAGAGCCAACCGGATAAACCCACCGCGACCAAAGCGCTGGAGGTTTTGCGGTGATGTGGGCTCCTTGAGCAGTGCTCGACGGCCTTCGGGAAAGACCGCCACGAGGGAGCCGTTGTCGAGAAGGCGAGTCGCGTTTTCCTGGCACGCGCGAACGGCCCCGAGCTTGCGCAATCCGACACCCAGAAACGCTTTGCGAGCCAGACGATCTTCGAGCAATGGGCGAACCTGGAGGTGCAGCGGATGCTCGGTCGCCACACCGTGCATGAGCATGGTTGCATCGTACGGCAGGGAGCCCGTGTGGTTGCAGACGAGAATGGCGCCGCCATCGGCCGGCAGGTTCTCCAAGCCCTGAAGCTTCACGCGGAGCCAGCGACGGTACAGCAGGTCGAGGGCGGGCTTGGTCATCTCGCAGTAGTTGGGGTCGCGACCAAATTCATCGACCGCTAGCGAGCGCGATCGAAGAGCAAAGTGACGGTAGCTTGCGAGCAGAGCAGCGCCGGGAAGGGGGCGTTTCACCTCAACTGGAAACGCGGGCGATAGTGTCGACCGCACGCGCCGCTGGAGTTCTCGCAGCACACGCGCTTGCGCGATTGGATCAGGCAAGTGCGACGGAATTGTCTGACCGTACTCGCCTGGGGGAAGCGCAGCTTCCGCACCTAGGAAGTAACTATCGTCGTCTTCCCAATCGGCAGCGTTCTCGCCATCTGGAGTTCCCGTGCCTTTGGATTGGGCGTCGGCTTTCGAGTGTTTCTCATGCTTGGAGTTCGACATTAATTCATCCAGGTCGCGAGCCGAGTTGTGGTGGGTTTTGGGAGAGGAGTCGGTTCCATGGGCATTCCCAGGAACTCCGCTAGGGTTTGACGAATGTCGTACTTGGCCTCAAAACCCAGGATCTTGCGGGCTTTGGACTCATCTGCAACACAGCTGTATTGGAGGTGGTCGATCATCGTAGTAGGAACTTCACTTAGCTTGGTCGCCCACATGGCTTTGCCGATGAGCGTTGCAACGGGCTTGGGCAGTGGCAGGGGCAGGCGCCCGAGCAGCGCGAGAAGCGTTGTGTAGGGCAAGACGTCTTTGCCGACGATATTAAACGTCCCCCGAGCACTCTTTCGAATCGCCAGCAAGATGGCGCGAATTGCATCGTCCTCGTGCACGCACTGCATGAGTGGATCAAAGCCGGCAAGGGTTGGGGCTACTGGGCGCGACAAGAAGCGCGTGAAGATGTTGTCGGAGTTGGGGCCGAGCACCTTGGCGAATCGCAGGGAACAGACGTCGATGTTCTTGTGATTGCGAGCAAAGCGCATGACTTGCTCTTCGGCGCGAATGCGATCATTGATGAAACGAGACTTGGTAACACCGCCGAGCTTGGAGTCCTCGCTCAGGTAGGTTGGTTGGTCCGGCTTGGCACCGTAGACCAGGGTCGTTGAGAACAACACCAAGCGCTGAGGCTGGTGGCGCGCGCATGCATCCAAGACATGCATCGTGCCGATGTCCTCAAGCTCATGAGCCCAGGCACCTTCGTGGGTTGGAGCGCTGAGGAATGCCGCATGTACAAAGGTATCGGGTTTGTACTCGTTTAATACGTCGGCGATGCGCATGCCGGCGCCGGGTTGACTGAGGTCGAGATGGACAAACTCCACCTTATCGCTGAGAACGTCGGGGGCCGAGACGTCGAGCGCAATGAGCTTCTTGATGTTTGGATCGTCGCTGAGTCGACGCAGGGTTTCTAGACCCAGGTCGGTGCACGCGCCCGTGAGCGCGACAACAGCAGGATAGGGCTTGGGTGCGTCACTCATTACACAGGGAAGCTAGCTCCTGGGTCCTGGGTGCGCAAGATAATACGCGGCAGTGAATCATCCTCGGATCGCTTGCGAGGAGCTCAGCATGGGCAGTCGTGGTAATCCCAGCCAAAGCGGTGGACCACACTGTAGTCTGCATCACGGTTTGGCGTTCCAACGAAGGTCACCTCACCAGTTCCATAGTTGTGCGTCTCTCCCACAAATTCCACGAGGCCATCATTCCCGATATCGATGGCCTCGATGGCTTCAAAGAAGGTCGGTAGAGAGCCGACGAGCTTCGGTGCACCAGCGTTGCCAACTCGATAGATGTGGGTGAGCGCTCCCTCAAAGTCGCCACAGCCATCGCCGGCTTCGGCCGCGACGATCGCGATGGTCTCATCCTGAACGCGAAAGAGGGTGACCGTCTCCGAGGACCAAGGGCCCGGTGTGAAATCAGAATAACTCTCATACTCCTTTTGGTGTGCTTGGAACTCTGTGCTCGCTTGAAACGCTTTGCGGACGCGACTTGCAGCGGCTTCATCTGTGGTCTGCTCGACTGGGGAAGCTGGTCGTGCAACGGCACCGAGGTGGGCAATTTGCCCAGTACAGGAACCGACCGTACGAGCGACGAGATACGGCGTGCCCATCTCGAAGATGTCTTCGGCAAACGCCGCTTCCTCTAGATCCATCTGCTCACCGTTTTCGTCTTGGAAGAACATGAAGTGTGGCGTCACACCGACAACGATTTGCAGCGACGCAACGGTATTCTGGCAGGCAGCTCCGCTCGAGTAGAGCGTGATCTTCTTGCCCACAAGCGATTTCCAAGGTTCTGGGAGTGACTCGAGATTCGCGGCTCGTGTCGCGATGTACGGGTCTGAGCCCGCAACGGTGATAGGCCCGCGGGCCCAGTCGATGTCCGCTGCTGAGAGCACAAATCCCTCGATGCCTTTGGCTCCAGAATACAGTTCGGAGAGCTCCACTGGCAGTCCATGGCGAGAGCGAATTACGGTCGAAGCCTGCATCTCTTCGCGAGCAATTCGCAGGGCCCCAGCTTCACGTACCACAATGAGTTGCTTGGGGCCGACGTCCTTGAATTTGCCCGAGGCCCATGTTTGCTCGAAGCGCACGACCGCACTGGTGGGACTTGTGTGAATGCTCTGCTTTGCACTCTCAACCTTCATGGGTTTGCGGAACATGCGCTTTCGGTCGGCAAGCCAATCTTCGCGGTTGTAGGTGGTTTCCCGATTGCCAGCGCGTTTGATTCCCGTGATGCGTTTTGCGTAGGTGGCACTGTAGGCGCCGAAGTCACCTTCGTTCTGCGCGGTGAGCCATTGGTCCACCAAGTCCTCAACGTCCGCCAGGGCAAGGTCTGGGCGCGCAGGCGTTGGAACCGGCGTCGGCTTCACTGCAACGTTTTGGGCCGTCGGCTCAGTCGCGGGCGAGGTCGGCTTGTCTTCTTTGGTCGGCGCCTTTTCCTTGCAGGAAATCGTCGAGAGAAGGGCGAGAATCAGGAGTTTGCGCACCATCGTGAGCAGGCTACCACTGGCCTCTCGGCGAAATCTTCGCAGCGCCGCGAAGAACGAGTTGTGTTGTCTTGCGGTCCCGGCGATCCCTTCGAAGAACCACCTTTCGCGACGCTTCTGCGGTGCCATCGCAACGTGGTACGAACACGCCATGACGGGCAAGAACAACCAGGGGAAAATCCAAGTCCTACCAGATGTTCTCGTCAATCAGATTGCTGCTGGCGAAGTCGTGGAGCGGCCATCCTCAGTTGTGAAGGAGCTCGTCGAAAACGCTCTCGACGCTGGGGCTTCTCATATCTCGGTGGAAATTGAAGGTGGTGGAAAGAGCCGCATTCGAGTGCTCGACAATGGCGTTGGCATGTCGGCGAGTGATGCGGAAATCGCCCTCCAACGCCACGCAACATCGAAACTGCGCGCAGTGGAGGACCTCTTTGGACTTGGAACCTTTGGCTTTCGTGGCGAGGCTCTTCCCTCCATTGCATCGGTTTCAAAGATGACGCTTACGACTCGAGTGCGCGGCGATGCAAACATCGCGGCTAACCTCATTCGAATCGAGGGCGGCAAGATCGTCGAGAGGGCCGAAGTTGGTGCGCCGGTTGGAACGTGCATCGAAGTATCAGACTTGCTCTTCAACGTTCCCGCGCGCAGAAAATTTCTTAAAGGAGAAGCCACCGAGACTTCACATATTACCGATGTGGTTAGCAAGCTCGCCTTGGCCAATCCCAGCGTTCACATTCGACTCAAGAATCGCTCGCGAACAACGCTAAACGCACCAGGGCATACAAACTACGAAGACCGAGTGCAGGCCGTTATGGGGACGCGTCTGGGGGCGCGTGTGGAGCGCGTCCAAGGGGAGTACGGAGGTGTATCCGTGCAGGCGTTTTTGGGCGAACCTGATTTGGCCCAGAGCACAACGCGAGGTCTTCAAATCTTCGTGGGCAAGAGGCCGATTCGCGACCGCGGGATTCTCCACGCGATCATGCAGGGCTACAACGAACTCATTCCCCGCGGCCGCTACCCCGTCGCGGTTGTCCTTGTGGATACGCCCAAAGCGGATGTGGATGTGAACGTGCACCCGCAGAAACTCGAAGTGCGCTTCTCGGATCCCCAGCTCGTATACGCTGCCGTTCGCCAAGTCGTGCGCCAAGGGGTGATGGATTCGCCCTGGGGCACACCGGGGGCCGGGGACGCCAATGAAGGCAGTCAGATGCGTGTCATCGCTTCCAAGACGCCGCCGGGACTGCGAGGAGATATGCCGCGTGAAGCCTCGGCCATGGCCAAGAGCTATGCTCGCGAGCACGCCAAGCTCATGCTGCCGTGGGGCCGCAACGTTCGAAATGACGAACCCGTCTCACCGCGAGTGCTCCGCTCCAAAGGCTCGGGGCCTGTCGCGGAAGCTGCGCCTGTACGCGTGGAGACAGCAAGTAGCAAGACAGCAAAGCCGGCTGCAATTGCGGCCGATATGCCGCTGCCCACGGTTGCCAAAGGATCGGTTGCGCCGGAGTGCGGCTCAGAGTTTTTCGGATCCCTGCGATACCTGGGGCAACTCGATCGAACGTATCTCCTTTGCGAAGCGGATGGTGAATTGGTGATGCTCGACCAGCATGCTGCCCACGAGCGAGTCGAACTCGACAAGCTGCTCTCACGCTATCGCGAGGGAACCATGCCTGTACAAAAGCTGCTCTTCCCGCAGACGATTGCCCTCGATGCGAAACAAGCCACGGCAGCGGAGGCCCACGGGGAGCAACTGGCAGCGCTCGGATTTGAACTCGATGATTTTGGCGATGGTGGCGGAACCATGACGTATGCCCTGAAAGCGGTGCCTTCCGGGTTGAGAAACGCGGAGCCTGAAACCGTTCTTCGCAGTGTCCTAGACGAACTGGTACGAACCGGCCAAGGGCGGGCCATTGACGAAATCGCCGAAAACCTGCTGGCGACTGTTGCCTGTCACTCGGTCGTACGAGCGGGCGATACACTCAGCGCCCAAGAAGTGAAGTCGCTGCTTGTCGCCATGGACTCGGTTGATTTTCGCGGCGCAGCTCCTCATGGGCGCCCGGTCTTGTTGCGCATTGGCATTTCGGAAATCGCCCGTCGTTTTGGTCGCTGAGATTACCGTGACACCACTACTTGTGATTGTCGGCCCGACCGGCGCGGGAAAGACCGAACTGGCGTTGCGGCTCGCCGAGGCTGTTGGAGCAGAGATTGTCTCGGCGGACTCGCAGCAGGTCTATCGAGGCATGGATATCGGAACCGGAAAGGCGAGCGCAGAGGAGCAAGCGCGAGTGCCTCATCACGTGCTCGATGTCCTCTCGCCCGACGAAGAAATGACGGCAGCGCGGTTTGTTGAACTTGCCGATGCGGCAATTGCCGATGTGCGAGGTCGAGGGAAGCCGGTTGTCGTAGCCGGAGGCACGATGCTCTATGTGCGAGCGCTCCTGCGTGGGCTTTTCGAAGGGCCCGCAGCGGATTCAGAGTTTCGCGCTGCCTTGACGGAACGCGCCGAGCGCGATGGGCTGGAATCCCTGTGGGACGAGATGGCCAAGGTCGATGCGAAAAGTTCTGAGACGATTCACAAGACGGATGCGCGCCGAATCATTCGCGCCTTGGAAGTGCATCACAAAACCGGAATCCCGCTCTCAGAACATCATAGGATTCATCAGGCTCAGCCCGATCGATATGAGGCCAAGGTGGTGGGGGTAAAACCCGAAAGAGAAGCGCTCTACGCGAAAATTAATGCTCGGGTCCTGGGCATGATGGAGGCAGGACTTCTCGAGGAGGTCGCTGGGCTTCGTGAGCAGGGCTATGGCCCGGGCCTCCGGTCTCAGCAGGCCATCGGATATTCCGAGTTGCACGATCACCTTGCCCAAGAAACGGCGCTAGGGGAGGCAGTTGAGCTAATTCAGCGAAATTCCAGGCGTTATGCTCGGCGCCAGCTAAGTTGGTACCGCGGACAAGACGACGTTCTCTGGTACCCGGGGCCTTCGGAGGTTGACCTCGGGGAGCTTGGGGGATACCTAGCCTCTGCACTATGATTGAAGAAGCACGAGGCGAGACCAAGCTCCTGCATGTCCTTGAATTTGAACGGCCTATTGCCGATCTCGAAAGGAAGATTGAAGAGCTCCGGAGCATGTCGACTGCCAGTGTCGATTTCTCCTCTGAAATCAAAAAGCTGCAGCAAAAAGCCGTGAAGCTCCAAGAGGAAGTCTTCTCGGGTTTGAGCCCCCACCAACAGGTGCAGCTCTCAAGGCACCCGTCACGACCATTCACGCTCGACTACGTCGAGATGATTTTTGACGACTACATGGAACTGCACGGCGATCGCGCGTTTCGCGATGACCCAGCGATTCTCGGTGGCATGGCAACGTTTGATGGCGAAGAGGTGCTCATCATCGGACATCAAAAAGGTCGCAACACGAAGGACAACGTGAAGCGCAACTTTGGCATGTCGCGCCCAGAGGGATACCGCAAGTGCATTCGCCTAATGGAAATGGCGGCTCGCTTCGAGCGTCCGATTCTCTGCTTTGTCGACACACCCGGCGCATACCCGGGGATTGGCGCAGAGGAACGTGGGCAGGCGGAAGCCATCGCAAAGTCGCTGGAAGTGATGACCCGTCTCAAAACCCCCATCATCTCGACGGTGATTGGTGAGGGTGGATCTGGTGGCGCGCTTGCGATTGGCGTTGCAGATCGCATTCTAATGCTCGAATACGCCACCTACTCGGTCATCACGCCAGAGGGCTGCGCGTCGATTCTCTGGCGCGACCAAGGCAAAGCAGCCGACGCTGCAACACAGCTGAAGCTTCGAGCTCGCGACCTTCTCAAACTGGGAATCTGCGACGAAATCATCGACGAGCCGACAGGTGGCGCACATCGCGATCCACAGGCGACAGCCGAGAGCGTTCGCGCATCCCTTCGAACGCACCTGGGAGATATTCTGAAGCTCACAGGGACCGAACTCATCGAACAGCGCTACCAAAAGTACCGTCGTATTGGTGCGTTTCGCGAAGCTGCCGCGAATAGCAAGTAGCACGCATGTTTGAGCTCTTGCTGCTCTCGGTGGTGGTGTCGACCGGCTATCTTGGCCCCACCATTCTTCGGCGCTTTGGCCCGCACCAGCGGGTCTATGGGCTGATGCTAATGGCCGACCTGGTGTTGGCCCTCGTCGCATTCGTCGACCGCAGCACAAACGGGCCAAGCCCAACCTCAAGTACGGTTGGAGCAGTGGCCATCGGCGCGGCCTTTTGCCTTGTCATGCTGCCGGCGATGGTGCGCGACTTGGGGCGTCGTTTTATGGCTCGAGACCGCCTTCGGATCGCGAAGGTGCTGGCAGAACTCCGTGAGCTATTGCAGCCTGGAATGGGCGCCGCCAACGAAATCGAGCTCATCGAGACCATCCTGGCCGTGCGCACGGGCCGAGAGCAAGACATCGTGGATGCGCTCAAGGCTCGCAAGGCCGAAGTGGACGATCCTGTGGGGCGTCGGATGCTCGAAGAGCGGGTCGTCATGACCTACCTCTACGCGCAGCGCTGGTCTGCAGCGATCGAAGACTATGAGCGCATGCGCGGTCGTCACGAGCGACCGGGTTCACCGCAACTCGTTGTCGAAATGGTGCGCGCGTATTGCGAAAATGGCGACCTTGAAGAAGCCGCTAGTCTGATGGCGCGAATCGAGGACTCACCGGTATCCAAGGAACCGGTCCTGGCGACCTTGGTGGCACGCGCTCGCATGGTCTTCTTGGCGTTTCTCGGCCGAACCGGTGCCGTCGAAGCGCTGATCGGTCCCGAAGGCCCGCTGGCGAAAATGCCACCCGCAGCTCGGCAGTATTGGTCGGGTATCGTCCGACTAAACGCTGGCGATGCCAAAGGGGCCAGAACTTCTCTTAGTGAGGCTGTTCAGCTTTCCGAAGATGACGAACGAGCGCAGAAGCTCGCCAAGGCGCAACTGGCACGCTTGGATGTTGCCGAAGAACTTGGTCCTCACTCCGTACCACTGGTCGCTGCCGAGCTGGCAGACCGGCTAACCGTGCGAGCTTCGGAACCCCGGCAGGCCGCTGATCCGGCCGAGCCGAGTCGTCGAAGTTTGCCAAGGCTCTCTAGTGTGCCGCTGTCGCTGATGCCAGTTACCGCAGTCATGGCGCTGGCAAACGTGCTGGCATCTGTGGCTGTCTATGCTCTCTTTGGAAGCATCACCGACTTGGGTGGATTGATTGTTGCCGGGGCCAACCTGAAGTCCGCAAGCCTCGCCGGCGAGTGGTGGCGGCTCGTTACATCGATGTTCCTTCACGTTGGTGTCGCGCACCTTGTCCTAAACGTCTACGGGCTCTGGGTCTTGGGACGCCTTGTGGAACAGATGCAGGGTAGCCTGCGCACACTCGCAATCTACGCGGTTTCCGGGTTCGTCGGCGCCATGGCTTCAACCTACCTTGGCGGCGCTGCAACAGTCGTTGGCGCCTCTGGAGCGGTCGTAGGCCTGATGGGCGCGGCGGTTGCAGAACTTGGTGTCTACCGACGCCACTACCCTCGAGATTGGGCCCGGCCGCTATTCGGCGTTCTCTTGCTGCTGTCGGCGGCCCAGCTAGCAATCGGGTTCTTCTATCCGATCGTCGATCAGTGGGTGCACGCTGGCGGCTTCGCAGGCGGAGCGATGGCAACTGTCTTGCTGTCGCGCAACGCCTCCATACTCGGAAGAGTTCGCAAATACATCGCCGCATTGCTCGCGACAGCCGCGTTAAGTGCATTGGCGTATTCTGCGTTCGCGGTTGCAACGAGCAACTACACCCAGACTCTCCGCGGCTATCCGCAGGTCGAACGGTCGATTGGTGGACTTCGCATTACGGTGCCCAGCGTTTGGGGCAAGGTTTCTCCGCGGGAACTCTACGATCCTGGGGTCGGTGTCCAACTAGAACTGCGCCGCGTGCCAGCCTCGGAGGGCTTGGACGCGAGCATCTCTGCGCAGCTCGAAAAGGAGCACTTCGGAGGCGCACGGGAGGCGGGATTCGATCAGGCAAAGCCCGCTGCTCGCACACACCTCAACTTGCCAGGGCCGTGGCGCGGTGGTGAGTTGGACGTAACGGCGGACGGCGCATCGGGCGTGCAGCGCTTTCGCGTTGTGGTTTTTGGTCGCGTCGTCGATACCGAAATCTGGCTTGGAACCTTCTACCATCCGTCGGCGCTGACAACGCATCTCGAACCGATCCTGCTCGAGGCCATCGCAACATTGCGTCCGGTGGAACAAGCCGACTAGCAGCAGGTACTGGTGGGCCAGGGACGCTGCTCTCAGAGCGGCGCTTCACACCTCTGCGGGTGGATCGCTGGCCGCTGCGACCGCCTGTGACCGGGCCGCTGCGTGGATTGCCCGGTCCTCATGTTCTATGTGTCGAATCAGAACTATTCGCAGGGCGACGTAGAAACAAAGGCACGACCAAGCGAGCCAAATACTCGCCCAGAGCCAGTGGTTGCCAAACGTTGCCGCCGCCATATTGTGGGCATCAGAAGCACCCGCGACTTGACCGTTGATCACCATATCGGTGCGAAACAGGACTCGGATGTCGAGTACCGCATTGATGCATGCTTGGGCGGCAATGAAGTTGGTTATCAAGAGCGCAAGACGCTCGGAGGGGACAAGAGAAATTGCAATGCAGGTGGCACACCCGATGTAGGCGAACGATTGTCCAAACGAGTTTTCAATCCAAACAAGCCCTGAGAGCCCGAGAGCTGCACCGAGTGCTGCGAGAATGGATCGAGCACCGGGACGCGTTTGGCCAAGTACGAGGAGGACCGCACCAAAGAGCGCTGTCCCCATGTAGCCAGCGCTGTGAATCGCGGCTCGGCTTGCAACCCCAACACTGTTTTGTGCCTGGGCAATCCCCGACGTGTCGCTAAAGATCTTGAGGTGCTCGAAGCCCGCACCGGAGAGCAGCATCACGGCGCCATGAGACATCTCGTGCAGCCAAGTAGCGAGCAGCTTGAACGGGTAGAGAACCAGGCCGCCAAAGGGCAGGTTCCAGAGTAGGAGAGAGCTGAGCAAGGCCAGAATGAGGGCACGTTGCCTTTGATGACCAACTGTCAGCACAGTATCAACGTATCACGCTGTGGCCGCAACGCAGGTATCACCCTGCAGAGCTTGGTCCCGCAGCTTTGGACGTGGTCGGTCGACGAATCCAGTAGGCCGCCAGCGCGCCGATGCCACCCGAGGCTAGGGCGGATGCCAGCAGCAATGGAATCCAGCCTGCAACCGAGTGGGCGAGCGCGCCGGTGGGAATGGCGACCAGGAGTCCAAGTCCAAAGCCTGCCAGCGCGCCCTTTGTGGCACCGATGCGAAGGGCGTGCGCAAGCGATAGCGAGGCTGGCCGGCTCGCGAGTCGCGCTCCAATTCCCGCGAAGACGATTGCTCCAGGCAGTCCAGCGAACACCGCGGCGCTCAGAATTTTTTGGAGAAGACTCAGTTGGGTTGCTAGCGGTCGATCCGCGATCAGATGAACGATGAGTCCCAAGAGAGGAACCAACAGACCGAGGACGAGCAGGCTCGCCTTGGCAGCCCCAACACGTCGTCGCCCCTTGCTTGCCCTTCGATCCACCAAGCACGAGTCTACCGAAATCGATGGCACTCTTGCTGATGAGAGTTTTTCGACTTCAAGCGCAACTCGGAATAATTCGGCGCAAAGCGGACGGGCTGTGGGAGCGCTGCCATGTAGGGATTCTCCCCGAAGTCAGTAGATTCGATCGCTTAGCGCACTCGGTGATCCGAAGTTTTAACTCATTTGATCAAAAAATTGCCACCCTGATCCCCGATCGCTAGGTTCTCTGTATGACCCCTGTCTACTCATCTGGTTTTCAACCAAATCCTCTGGATACCATCGATGTGTTGGCATTTGTCCTGTGCTCTCCGAACGCCTTCGTACCGGGTGGGGACGAGTCGGACATGGCGGCTGTCGTAGAATTGATCCAGCCTGCGAAGGAAGAAGCGATCCGACGCTGGCAGGAAGCACGAAACCAAAAAATGGTTTCGTAGCTCACGAAAATTACTCTCCCAGACGTTCTGCGCTCAGTAAAACTCGCAATTTTGAGCCGTAAAATGCTCTAAATGGCCTTTTAGGGCCGGTTTTGAGCATTTCTAAGTGGACCTGCCAGGGTGAGTCGCGTACTTCTTTCTAGGTACTCAGCAGTGTCCATGCCTTTTGTTGGCACTGAGAAGCGCAGTACATCCCCCTTTTGAAAGAAGTTCTAGATGGCTCGTTCGGGTAAGGTGCGTGTGTTGGTTGTAGATGACGACCAAAGCAGAGGACTGAAGTTTCAGCGCTGTCTTAGCGAGGAGTTCGAGATTTCGTTGGCTGCTTCGCAAGAGGCTGCCCAGAAGATCCTCGACTCGCAGGACTTCGACGTCTTGGTTGGTGCGAACGATGTTGGCCGGCCAGTGAATGGCGCAGCTGTGAACGGCGCGCCAGTGAATGGCGCCAAGTTGCACAATGGCGCCGCGCTTGTGAGCCATGTCGAGTCGGGGCAGGGGATCGGTACTCCCGAGGACAATTCGGTGCTGGCCAACGTCGTCAGCGACGTCATCGCCTCAGGGCGCAGTCTTGATGCCGCCATGGCCGAGATTGAAGCTGCTGTGATTCGAGCGGCCCTCAAGCAACAGCGAGGAAACCGAAGCGCTGCCGCCCGCCAGTTGCAGTTGCCAAGACAGACTCTGCAAGACCGAATGAAGAAGCACGGACTCTGGTCCTCTTAGTTGGTTCTCACGTTCAGCGGAATCACATCAAGCGGCGAACTCGCTAGCGCCGCCGCACGTGGCGGCCGCAATGGTACCCTCGGACCAAGTGCGAGAACGGTCAATAGTCGCAGAGTCCCCTCAGCCTGTGGGCCGGTCTCAGGAGTGTAGAGGGCATGCGGCCCGCTTTCACGCAGGATTGGGCTAGCCATGGCGCAGTTTACGATTCTAACGGAGGCTGAGGTCGCGAGTCTGTGCGAGCAGTATGGGCTGGGCTCGCTTCGCACCGTCCAGCCCATCGCGGCAGGGACCATCAACTCAAACTATCGAGTCGAAACGGAACGAGGTCGCTACTTCCTTCGGGTAAACGAAGGCAAGAGCGAGGCGGAGGTGAAGTTTGAAGTCGATGTGTTGAGTCATCTCGTTGCGGGCGGCGTGGCCACCGCAGCGCCCCTAGCTGCTGGCGATGGTCGGCGCTATGCAATTCACGATGGACAGTTCGTTTCCGTCTTTGCCTGGCAAGATGGAACCCATAGTGATTCTAAGAGTATTTCTGAGTTTGAGTGCACGGCGGTTGGGGTCGCACTCGCGCAGCTTCATCTTGCCGGCGCAGACATGCCGTGCACAAACCCGGGGCGATATACACTGGGCGCTGTGCGCAAAGAGTACGAGGCCTTTGCTGCGTCGACGGACCCGGAACTTGCCGATGCTCTTGCTGTGTTAAAGGAGGAATTCGCTTGGCTGGATGCGAATGAGGCCGAGCGCCAGCGCCAGCCTGCTGGTCTGATTCACGCCGACCTCTTTCCTGACAACGTGCTGCTTCGGGATCAGAGCGTTGTGGCTCTTCTCGATTTTGAGCAGGCCTGCGCTGGTTCGTATTGTTACGATCTCGCTGTCTGTGCCAATGCCTGGTGCTTTGCCGAAGCCCTTGTCCCCAACCGAGTGTCGGCGCTGCTGGCGGGCTACCAAAGCGTCAAACCACTAAGTGCCTCAGAGCTTCAGTGCTTGCGTATTGAAGTGCGAGCAGCTGCGGTGCGCTTTTTGGTGACGCGCATTCGCGATATCTATCTTCCCAAATCGGAGGGCAACGCCTCCGGGGCGCCAGGCAAGGACTTCCGCCGCTTCTTGATGCGGCTCCGCACTTGGCAGAGACAGCCGCCCCGTTGGCTTGCCGATTTGTCAGCGGCATCGCGCAGGTCGTGACAGCGAGGCAACCCAGTTGCTCCTGACGGCTGTGCCATGCTAACAAGATCAGCGGCTTGGGAGCGTCGTCGGTCGGCATCACGGTTGCACTAGGACTTCCCACACTTTCTTTGCACCACGGTGTAAAGAGCAGGTCTTCCATATGAAACTTTGTCGTTCACCCGAGTTCGTTCCCTCCACAACCACAGCGCTCCCGATCGCATCAGCCTTGATGCTTGGTGGTGCTGTTCTCTTGGCATCCGCATGCGGTCCGCGTACCGAGTACATCAAGGGCACCAAGATCCAACGAACGAATGTGAACCAGGGCCTCATCTCACGCGTCGAAGAGTATCGCTCGGCTGTTGAGGAAAAGGATGCAGCGGGCCTTTTGCTCATGGCGTCACGCGAGTACTGGGAAGACGGCGGAACCCCCGCAGGCGAAGACGATTACGGTTTTGCCGGGCTAAAAGAAGTTCTCACAACGCGGTTCAAGCAGGCCGACTCCATTCGCTACTCGATGCGGTACAAGCGGATTCGCATGCAGAATGGTGCGAGCGATACCCGACGCGCGTTTGTCGATGTGCTTGTCGATGCTTCTTTCACCATCCCCGATGCTCGAGGAGGTTTGCGACGTGCAGACTTGCGAGATCAAGGGCAACTCGTCCTAGAGTGGGATGGCGAGAAGTGGATGTTCCTCTCGGGCATGTAAGGACCTCGCGAGATATCGCGATTCGAACGCATTCGGCGCTGGCGCTTCTCTTTGTGCGCGCTACGCCTGGACCGACGGCAGGGCAATCTACGGCAGGGCGAACGTCGCCGGGCTAGTCGGGAAGACAGACGCCGAGGATTTCGTCGCCGGGCACACAGAAGCCTGGTCCGCCCAATGAGAAACAGCATTCGCCGCTTCCGCATACGTTGGAGTCTTCGCAGAACAGACCACCGGCATCCGGGACAATCGGTGCGGCGTCGTAGGTAATGTTCGGAGCTGCGTCGGGAAGTTGCGCCGCATCAAAGTGGGCCGCATCGGGAAACGAAAAGCTCGTTGCATCTGCAGCGGGTTTCACATTGCCATCGTCATCATCAGAGCCTGCCGTCGCACACGATGCGAGCAGGGCAACCAAGGCAATTCGAGACCACTCCATGTCGCGCATCCTAGAACAAAAGTGCAAACTTGGCGGGAATAAGTTGCGAAACGACCAATAGGCCCGCAACTCCTTATGCTGCTTGGGGAATTTGCCAGATTTGGGCCGCAAAGCGTGGCATTGGGAAGGCCGTGGGGTGGGTCACGCGGGCTTGATACGCTCCGCCCGTGGAAAGAACGAGGACGTTGAGCAAGGCCATTGGGCCCGGGTTGCTATTTGCTGGCGCGGCCATTGGTGCGTCACATCTTGTGCAATCAACCAGGGCCGGAGCCAACTTCGGCTTAGCGCTCATCGCAGTCGTGATCGCAGCCAACCTCGTCAAGTACCCGGCATTCTCGTTTGGGCCTCGCTACTCGGCGGCCACAGGAATGAGTCTCCTCGAAGGGTACCGGCGGCAGGGACGTTGGGCGCTGGTGCTCTACGGATCCGTTACCCTTCTAAGTGTTTTTACGATCCAATCGGCAGTGAGTTTTGTCACCGCGGGGCTGGCCATTGCTCTCCTCGATGTCAGCTGGGATCCGCTACTACTCTCCGTAGGTGTGATGGCCGTGTGTCTTGGGCTTCTTCGTCTTGGAAGTTATCGATGGCTCGATCGCATTGTGAAGGTCGCCGTCGTGATGCTCACCATCGGCACGGTGTTGGCCGCTGCACTCGTTATTCCGCGCATCGACTGGGGGCAGGCGCTCTGGCCCTCGGGGGCGCTCCTTGCCGACAAGGCGAGTTTCTTTTTTATCGCGGCCTTGATCGGCTGGATGCCCACGGCGATTGATGTTTCGGTTTGGCATTCTCTTTGGACCCTCGCCAAGCGACGCGACACGGGACACAAGCCGTCGGTCGCCGAGAGTCTTATCGATTTCAACATCGGCTACATCGGTACCGCGATTTTGGGGCTGTGCTTCGTCCTGCTTGGGGCGGGAGTTGTCTATGGCCGCGGGGTCGAGTTGCCCTCTGGGGCCGCTCCGTTCTCTGCAGCAGTGATTGGCTTGTACACAGAGACGCTTGGCGCGTGGGCTCGACCGGTGTTTGGCTTTGCCGCATTCCTTGTGATGTTCTCCACAACTCTGACGGTCGTCGACGGAGTTCCTCGCGCCATCTCGGCGTTTATCGACAGGTGGCAGCGGAGCGAAGTCGAAGGGGAGGCTGTGGGCACCAGCACGGGCCGCAACTACTGGCTGAGCGCGCTGATTGTTACCGCCGGGTCCATCGTGATTCTCTACCAGTTCTTGGCGAACCTAAAAGACCTCGTCGACATGGCGACCACCATCTCTCTGGTCACGGCACCACCTCTGGCCTGGCTCGGTCATCGGGCCATCTTTGGGCCCGATTTACGTGACGAAGACAGGCCTTCGAGTCTGATGATGCGAGCGAGCCTGCTGGCAATTGCGATCCAGGCCTCGTTGTCGCTGTACTACCTCTACGTTCGCTTCCTATAGACCGCAGAGGCGTGCGACACTTCTTGATTATGAAGCGTCGCGATTTCCTACGTCTCTCTGGTTGTTTCATTGCTGCTGCCAAGCTCAGCACATTGCCTGCCTGTGGCGACAATGATGACACCGAGCCTGTTGGCCTCTACGAGTTTCCCCAAGGAGTTGCATCTGGCGATCCGCGGGCAACCTCGGTGATGATTTGGACGCGCGTGCAAGCAACCTCCGGCGGTGAAGAGGCTGTTTCTGTGACCGCTCAGGTCTCCGACGATGAAACCTTTGGCACTCTTGTGGTCGAACAGGAACTTGAAGTGGGAGTGGACAGCGATCATACGCTTCGACTCTTGGTGACAGATCTTGCGCCTGGAACCATCTACTACTACCGATTTGTGGTGGGTGGAGACAGCATCGTTGGACGCACAATCACGGCGCCAGCGAATGATAATACCGACCCGGTACGCCTCGCTTGGGTGAGCTGCCAGGACTACGAGGCGGGAACCTACGGCGCCTATCGGCAGATGATCAACGATGACCTGGCGGCTGCCGCCGATGAGCAGATTCAGCTCGTCGTACATCTTGGTGACTTTATCTACGAGACAACCGGCGGGCAGTTCCAGGTGCCGCTCAATGAGGATCTCGAAGCCATCGACATGCTCAACGCCGATGGCAGCCCTCGGAAGATTGATGCGTTTCCCAGTGGAGGCGGTGCTGGCGAAGGCGCAACTGAGAACTTTGCTGAGACTCTTGATGACTATCGGCACCTCTACAAACAGTTTCTTCGCGACCCGCAACTACGAGCCGCCCGTGCGCGGTGGCCCTTTGTGCAAACCTGGGATGACCACGAGTTCACAGACGATTGCTGGCAGAGCCAAGCGAACTACGACAGCACCGGCAGCACGGATGAGGCTAGCCAAAAACGCAAGGTGGCTGCCAATCAGGCCTGGTTTGAGTTTATCCCGGCAAATCTAAGTGACGCAGAGGGCGTTGGCGGTGTCGATAACGAGGCCTCAGACTTTGCAGCGACAGAGGTTGAGAACGAAGCATTCGATGCAGTGAATGCCGACAACTTCGCCGATGAGGCCAATAACGCGGCGGCGATTGCAAGCCTCACCATTTACCGGAGCTTGCGCTACGGCAAAAACGTCGATTTTGTTGTCACCGACCTTCGCAGCTATCGAAGTGACCACAGCATTCCCGAAGACCAGACCTTTGGGTCTGCGGCTTTCTTCCACCCACGAACCGCACTGCCTGGAGAAATCGTCAAAGTGATGGATGCTGGCAATACTGCCAATGGTGGCAACCCACCCGATGAGGTTTTGGGTCTCGAGAATACCCGCAAGGATCGTCCTCCCGGAACGATGCTTGGGACCGCCCAAAAGGCCTGGTGGAAGTCGACGATGCAAAACTCCGACGCCACGTGGAAGATTTGGTGCAACGAGATGCCCATGATGCGGGTTGGGGTCGAAGTTGGGCCCGCCGGAATTCTTCTCTTTGACCGGGTCGCGTTTTGCGATGCATGGGACGACAAGCCAACCGAGCGCACGGAGCTGATGACCTTTCTCAAGGACGAGGGCATTGGCAACGTCGTTGTGATTACCGGCGATATTCATGCGCACTTCGCAGGCACGCTCATGGACGATTACGACGCAGAAACGCAAACGCCCGTCGCTACCGAGTTCATTGCCGCCGGCATTTCTTCCAACAGCCTGTTCTCGTTCTTTGAGTATGCGGTTCGAGGGCAACCTCCTGGGTTGCGCGACCTTGTGACGTTTGACGCCACCCAGTTTGGCGGCGATCGAAAGCTTGAGAACAACCTGAACGTGATGCTTCGCTACGGAACCGGGGCTGCGCAAAAGGGCGCCGAAACAGGCGACCCAGCCCAGATCCTGGCGGCGGCAGATCCCAATGCCAATCCGCACTTGGCGTTTGCCGATTGCAACGCTCAGGGCTATGGGCTAATGACGGTCACCACCGCTGGCGTGGAAGCGACGTTGGTGACGATCAATCGCCCGACCGAGGATTTGGGCGATGCCGGGCAGGGCATTGCAGGCACCGCCACCTTCCGAGTGGATGTTGACGATCCGGCCAGCCTTAGCGCTCCTGTCTTCACTGGGACCAAGCCGTTCCCATTGTCGTAGTCGCGCGTTCTTGAGACAAAAAAAGAGAGAGGCTCTAGGGCCTCTCTCTTCGTCGTTTTGGACCTGTCGCGCGCAGCGGCCAACGACGCTCGTTCGAACGTCCTTGGCCTAAGCGCAGCGGCTAGTAGCGGTACGCGTTGCCCTTGTACGGACCGGCTTGCGGAACACCAATGTAGCTCGCTTGCTCCGAAGAGAGCTCTGTGAGCTTTGCGCCGAACTTCTCAAGGTGCAGCCGAGCAACCTTCTCGTCGAGGTGCTTTGGAAGCACGACAACGTTCTTGCCGTACGACTCCGCGTTTTCGTGCAGCTCGATTTGCGCCATCACCTGGTTGGTGAACGATGCACTCATCACGAAGCTTGGGTGGCCCGTTGCACAACCAAGGTTGACGAGACGACCTTCGGCAAGAACGATGATGGAGTGTCCCTTGCCGTTTGGTCCGTGGGTTGTGTTCTTGAATTTGAACTCGTGAACCTGCGGCTTGATCTCGATCTTCTCGCACTCGCCTTTGGCGACCAGAGCTTCGACGCCAGCCATGTCGATTTCATTGTCAAAGTGGCCAATGTTGCAGACGATAGCGTTGTGCTTCATCTTGAGCATGTGGTCGAGGCGGATGATGTCTTTGTTGCCTGTTGAAGTGACAAAGATGTCGAAGTCGCCAACGGTGTCTTCGAGATCGACGACGTCAATGCCGAGCATGCAGGCTTGAAGCGCGCAGATTGGGTCAATCTCGGTGATCGAAATCCGTGCAGACTGGCCAGCAAGAGACTGTACGGAGCCTTTGCCGACATCGCCAAAGCCACAGACAAGAGCTTTTTTGCCGGCAATGAGAACGTCGGTGGCGCGCATGATGGCGTCGACGAGAGAGTGGCGGCAACCGTAGATGTTGTCGAACTTGCTCTTGGTAACGCTGTCGTTCACGTTGATGGCAGGGAAGAGAAGAGTGCCAGCTTCGACGCGCTCGCACAGTCGCATGACACCGGTTGTGGTCTCTTCAGAGACGCCGCGGATGTTGGCAGCCATTGGACGAAAGAAGTTGTCGCCCTTTTCTGCGCGGACTACGTGAAGGGTTTCAAGGATGATGCGGTGCTCGTCGCTGGTTGCAGTGTCGGGTGAAGGAATCGTTCCCGAGGTCTCGTACTCGGCTCCGAGGTGCACGAGAAGGGTTGCGTCACCGCCATCGTCGAGGATGAGGTTCGGGCCGTCATCGCCCCAGTTGAGAGCCTGCAGCGTGCACCACCAGTACTCGCTAAGTGTCTCGCCCTTCCAAGCGAAGACCGGGACGCCTTTGGGATCGTCGGCGGTACCTTCGGGGCCAGCAACAGTTGCGGCTGCAGCGTGGTCTTGCGTTGAGAAGATGTTGCAGGAGACCCAGCGGATCTCAGCTCCGAGTTCTACCAATGTCTCGATGAGAACACCGGTTTGAATTGTCATGTGCAGTGAGCCCATGATCTTGGCGCCCTTGAGAGGGAACTTGCCTTTGTACTCTTCGCGAAGCGAAGCGAGACCAGGCATTTCGATCAGCGCGAGCTCAAGCTCTTTGCGACCAAAGCGAACGCTATCCGCGGACAGGTCAGCTACCTTGTGTTGCTCTGATGTGAAGACAGGGAAGTTGGTGTCGAGAAAGGTCGCCGGCTTGGCCTTTGTTGCATTCATGCGCCGGTTGTAGCAGGGGCAATCGGCCCTCTCAAGGTCGATCGTGTCGTTCTGCGTCTAGAGAATAAGCAGCCCGAGTTCGCGCAGCTCGTTCCATGTTGCTTGCATCTTCGAGAAGTCACCGGGAGTGCTTCGCAAGGCATCGTCGAGGGTGAGTGCATCCTCTTTGGGGCTTGCCATCTCAAGTAGTTGGCAGAGCCAATCCCGTACTTCCTCACTACACGCAATCGAGCCTTCCGCATCTGGTGTGTGGAGTACGAGTCCATCGGCCGAGATCATTGGGGCACCACCGAGCCACAAAAGACGACCTCGCGTTTTCGTGGTGGTCGATTTTAGAGCGGAGGAAATTCGGTCATCGTCTTCGCTTGTGGGTGGCATCTGGGTGTCAAACCAAACACCAAGTGGTTGGTCGATTTCGTCGCCCTTGAGCCAAGCCTCGAGCGCTAGTGGCAGGGCAGCGTCAAACTTGTCGTGGTCACAGCCTTGAGCATCGAGATGGGGCACATCGTTTTGGGCGAACGGCGTTGTCTTGCGAAGCGCGAGTTGCACACCAAAGTCTTCGGGTGCTTTGTAAATCGGAGCGTGCCGCGTGAGTACAAAGCGGTGCCAAAATGCGGAGTTTATGAGTCGACACGCAAAGAGCTGCCGCACAAGTTCCATACTATCAATGGTCTCCTGCTCCGTTTGCGTTGGGAATCCATACATCAAGTAGGCGTGCACCATGACGCCGGCATCTTGGAACGCCGAGGTGCAGCGAGCGACTTGCTCAACCGTGACGCCCTTGTCAATGCGCTTTAGCAGACGCTCGTTGGCAACTTCCAGACCTCCAGTAACAGCGATGAGACCGGCCGCCGCCAGAAGTCGGCATAAATCCGCATCATAACTTTTCTCAAAACGAATGTTGCCCCAGAAACTGATTTTGAGGCCACGTCGAAGAATCTCTATCGCCAGAGAGCGCAATAGCTTCGGCGGCGCTGCTTCGTCCACGAAGTGAAAGCCGAGTTCGCCCGTCTCCTCGATCAAGACTTCAATTTGATCAACCAAACTCGATGCTACGCCACTTTCGTAGTGTCCGATGTAGTCTAGGGAAATGTCGCAGAAGGTGCACTTCTTCCAGTAGCACCCGTGCGCTAAGGTGATCTTGTTCCAACGCCCATCGGCCCAGAGCCTGTGGGCTGGGTTGAGCGTGTCAATGGTCTGCAAGTAGCACGAGAGGTCTAGGTCTCCGTAAAACGGCGTCGAGGTAAACGGTGGTCTTGGAACATTGGCGTTGTGAAATCCGTTGGCCGTGCGCGTGCGATGACGCTCATCGGTTCCTCCTGTTCGGTGTTGGAGAATCGCCCGAAGAGGGCCCTCCCCATCGTCGTAGGTTATGGCGTCTACGCACTGCCAGAGCTTCTCTTCCTCAACGTCGCGGAGTTCGGTGTTGATGTAGCCGCCACCCATCACCACATAGGCGCCGCGCTCTTTGAGTCGACGGCCTAGGCGAAGCGCTCCATAGAGGTTGCCGGGGAAGGGGACCGATAGGCCAACAACCTCGCCGGGGATGGAATCGCAGAGTGCATCGAGGTGCTGATCGACAAGCGTCGTGCGACCAAGGCGTTCCCACAAGGGGGAAAAGTGTTCCGCGCTTGTCGCCAAATGCGCCTGGTATCGCGAAAGCGCGAACCCTTCATCGACACACGAGGTGATGAGGTCGGACATGTCTGCTACGTAGAGTGTTGCTAGGTAGCGAGCGGCATCGTGGCCTCCCATCACGCCAAAGCTCCGTAGGTCGGCTTGCTGCATTCGAGGTCCCGCCGGCAGGAAGCCTGTTTCTAGAATACGCGGAGCCATGGAGTCGGCTTTGCCCTGCAAAAACGCAATGGCAGAATCGATTGCCTCAAGATGATGCTCCGCAAGACTTAGCGCTCGCCATGCCTCTTCCGGGAGCTCGTCACGGTCTGCGAGTTCTTCGAACACTGCCTCCAGTCCAGATCGCGAGAGCATGCGCAGCACGAGTTCGATGCCCAGGTCGCGTTGAGAACACGCGATGCCGTGGCGACGCAGGTCCTGGGCGAGATAGGAAATCGACGGATACGGCGTGTTCAGCTGCGTGAGTGGCGGCAGCACCAGGGTGAGGCTCATAGAGCCAACACGCTACCGCTTAGCGCCAGATTCGATCCACTGGCCAATCGCTTCGATCGTATGGGGATTCGGTGTTTGTCCAAGGGGCATCAATGGGCCACAAAGATTCACACCAGATACTTTGCCCGAGAATACGGAGTTTTCCGCATCGCCGGGAATGACTCGAGTGCGTCCAGCACACGCCGAGGTCTCCGCGGGCACTTCAATGAGGTTTGCGAATGCGGTGTCTACATCCACCATTCGCAACCCGCCGAGCGCACGCTGGGTGTGGCAAGGGGCGCAGTCCACCGAGATGACCTCGTCGTAGAGTTGTTGGAAGGAAGTGATGGGGCCGGAGGCGTCGGCCTCAGCGGCTGGCGTGCTCTCCGGGCAGACCTCGCCTGCGGTAATAGCGAAAATGTTTCCCGAGGTTTGATCGAGGGCGAAGAGCTCTCCATTGGTTCCCTGGGCAAGGCTCGCGATAGCGCCCGCGCCGGTGCGAAGCGGTCGTCGCTCCCAACCTGTGTTTGTGGCGTTTTGCTGGAGCGCCCAGATCGTGCCAGCAGAGGCGTCGGCAAAGACATAGGAGCCAACCAAGTCTGGCAGCGCAGTACCGCGGTACACAAAGCCGCCGGTTATCGATGAGCCTTCGGCGTGGCCATAGGTGGCAATGGGCGCATCAAACTCGTCGCAGGTCGAGCTGCCAAAACACTGGTCGCCCTCGCGAACATTCCAGCCGTAGTTGCCGCCGAGCGCCACAATGTCGATTTCCTCGACAGCGTCCTGACCGACATCGCCAAGCCACAGCTCACCGGTTTCGCTATCGAAATTGAAGCGCCATGGATTGCGAAAGCCACTGGCGTAGATTTCGGGGCGCCCGCCCGCTGAGGCGAAGGGGTTGTCGGTGGGGATGCCGTACGAAGTGCTAGCTCCGGTGGAATCAACGTCGATTCTAAGAACTTTTCCTAGTAAAGAGTTCGGATCCTGAGCATTCCCCTCTGGATCGCCACCACCGCCGCCATCACCAAATCCGATGTAAAGGAAACCGTCGGGCCCAAAGGCGATTTGCCCACCGTTGTTGTCGTCCAATGGTTGCTCGACCGTCAGAAGAATCTCTTCAGTGTCTTTGCCAGCAGACTGACCGTCGGCGGTTTGAAAGCGCGAAATGCGACTCTGCTGGTTCGCCGGGCTGTCACTACTGGCGGCCGTGTAGGAAAGGTAGAAGAACCCGTTTTGATCAAAGTTGGGATGGAGCGCAATTCCCAGAAGCCCGCCGTCGGGTGAATCCGAGTTGACAAGGCTGCGTCCGTCTAGAAATCTGCGAGGCGTCACTGCGCCGTCGGCAAGCACCATTCGCCAAACAATGCCGCGCTGCTCTGCGATGTACCAAAAGTCGGTTTCGGTGGGGTGGGGGACCGCCGCCACTGGCGTATTGAATGCGCGCTGCCCAAAGTCGATTTTGAGGCCGATTCCGCCCTCAGCGTTCGCGCACTGATCATCGGCTTTGTCGCCAGATGGGCCGAGTTCTCCTTGTGCACTGCAAGCAGCAGACAAAGCCAGCGCTAGAGCGAGTGTTCGCATTCCGTTCACGGGCCCAACCTAAGCAAGTCTTGCGCCTGTCACAAGCGCGACGTGAGTTGTTTACTTTTAGGTGGTTGGACCAGGATCGGCGCCCAAGAAGGGGCCTGCTGTGGTCACTTCGCTGGCCACCCTAGGGGCCTTTGCGAGAAAATGGTCTCGGACACGCGATTTTTTGGAACTCGCACCTCGCGATGGTGTCTCACAGGCAGCAGATACACGTTTTTGTGGAAACCGCAGTCGTTGGCGGGATCTGGGTCGATTCGCATGTCGGGCCTGGTCAAGTTGGCGGCGACAGCGCTAAAGTCCGGGTTCGTCCGGCTGGACGCAACCGAGACCGACCGGTCACAGCACGATTAGAGAGAAGAACATGGAGTACAAAAACTTTACGTCACTACCTCCTGAGCAGGAGCAAAGCTTCGTCATCTACGAACAAACCTCGATTGAGTCAGGCAAAAAAGCCCTCACTCTGGGAATGATTTGTGGCGGCGTGGTCGGAGTCCTAGCGATCATCTTTTACATGGCGTTCGATCCACCCAAGAACGCCCACGCGGTTGAGCCCGAGTCCGAGCTTGCCGAAGAGGTTGCTCCAAAGGCGGCACCGGCTCCAAAGCCTGCGCCCGCACCTGAAGCGGCACCAGCAGAAGCCGCTCCGGCTGCAGAGGGCGAAGCGGCTCCGGCTGCAGAAGCTGCTGCTGCTCCAGAGCCACCTAAAGGCGCCACAAAAGCACCACCTACGGCTCTTATCGGCCAATAGTACGGGCCCTGTGGGCCTAGGATTCGCTGTGAGTCGCACGAGCGCCGCAATCTCTTTGTTGATTGCGGCGTTTTCTTGTGGCCCTGCGAAGAACTCTCAGACGCGCACCGGTGTCTCCACAGGCAGCGCGCGAGCCAGTGATGTTGTCTTGATTGCAACAGAGCGCTCCGATCGTGGAGGACGTCTCGTTGGAGTCTCTCTCGATGGCAGTCGCCAAAGCGAACTCACCAACTTGCAGGGCAAGGTGACTCTGGACCGCAGCCCTGTGGTCTCAAGAGATAGGCGCTGGGTTCTCTTTGCGAGCAACCGCCTGCGCACTGGGCTGCAAGGAACAAACCTGTGGCGGGTGCCTGTCGAAGGCGGCGACCCAGTGGCGCTCACCGAGGGACCGCAGGTCGATCGGGATCCGCGAGTTTCGCCGGATGGTCGCTGGCTGTACTTCTGCTCCAATCGGGCAGGGACCTACGACTTGTACCGTGCGCCCCTGAATGAGCGCGGAGAAATCGGCTCGCCAGTCCTGGTTGTGCAGAGCGAGGGGCAGATTCTAAGTCCCAGCATTTCACCGGATGGATTGCAGATTGTGTACATGGAGGTCGACGCAGAAGGCGCAAGCCGACTTTGGAAACAGCATGTCGGCGATGCCTCAACGCGGGTCGCACTCACGGAAGGACCTGCTGACATGACGCCAGCATGGGGCCCGACTGGGGAGATTGCCTTTGCGGCGCGCGTGCCATCGCGCAGCGACGCTGATGTTTACGTCATGCCCGAAGATGGCGGTACCCGAACAATGGTGCTCGATACAACCGTCACGGACGAGACCGGGCCTCGCTGGTCGGCGGATGGTCGCTATCTCTTTGCGATTGGTATGTACCGCTCTGCCGTCGATGGCAAACCACTGCTAGGCAGTGTGATTGCCCTAGATCGAGAGGAGCAAGTACCTGTGTGGCGAGCACTACACGACCCCTCCGCCGTGGAAACACGGATTGGTCTTGGACTCGTGGGAGGAACGATCGATGCATCGGTCTTGCGTAAGAATAAGTCTTATAAGGTCGCACTTCGTGAGGTGCTTACTCAAGAGGTCCTGCGCAACGAAAGCCAACGATCGCGTGACGCACGGTAGCTCTGCGCCCATGGGCAGAAGCAGCCCGTCCCAGCCCCCCGTGATCGTCCCAAGCGGAGCCTTTGACCGTCATGCGACCTTTGCCTCGAGGCCACGGCGTTGATGTCCACTGGAACACATTGCCTGCCATGTCATAGGCACCCACTGCAGACCTTCCGTTGGGAAAACTCGTAACCGGAGTCGTGTCGCGTGGGCCTTGTACGGCACTGTTAAGCCTGTCTGCAGCAAAGTCTGGTCCCCATGGATAGGGACTACCTTCCGGGCCTCGGGCGGCCTTTTCAAATTGCTCAGCGCTTGGTAAGTGCCGGTCCTTGCCCACCAATGAGCCGCGCCATTGGCAGTAGGCCGAGGCGTGTTGCCACGAAACAAGGACCACGGGATGGTCGAGACGAGCGCGAGCCGGGCTCCTCCCATGCCAGTTAAAACGCGCGACCTCCGTGTTGTAAGGCTGTACGAAGCCCTGCGCCTTCCAGTCCTCAGCGTTTATCGTCGGGGCCGGGACCTTGGGGTGGTTCGCAATAAACTCCCCGTACGCCGCTTGTGTCACTGGATGTGCATCGAACCAATACCCAGGCAACGTCACCAGGGCTTGCTCGGGCTCGTACTGAAACCACTGGCGATTTCTCGCGGTATCCGTGCCTCTGGTGGCTAGGTAGTCTTCGTAGGCCCGGTCGCGTTCTTGCGCAGTCGAGCCTTTTTGAAATGGCCCCGCTTCGACTCGCAGCATGGCATTCTCGGCCTTGAGGCTCTCCGGACTGGGGACAGGCTTGGCCACGGGGGGTGGGGTGGATCGCGTGCAAGAGAGGCTCGCAAAGACGACGACGGGCAGCAGGCGATTCATACGCCCTATGGTCGTATACTTCGGCCATGGCTCGCAATTCGAGATCGCGGCACGACCGAGAGCAAGTGCACCTCAGCAAGAAGCTCCGCCGTCACATTCAGCGCGGGCATCCGTGGGTTTTTGACAAAGGCGTTGTGGATGGGCCAAGTCTCAAAGCGGGACAGCTCGTGCGGGTAACCGATGAGCGCGGCGCCTTTGCGCTCGCCTTTGCCGACCCGGATTCTCCAATTCGTCTGCGCATTCTCGATACTAGGACTCGAGCAGAAATTGACGCCGACTGGATGGCTGCGCGGGTCACACGAGCGGCGTTGCGACGGTCCCAGGATCCACGATTGGCCCGTACCGACGCCTTGCGACTGATTCACGGTGAGGCCGATGGTTTGCCCGGCTTGGTTCTCGACATGTACGCAGGTCACGCGATTGTTCTTCTGGACGGGGCCGCTTCAGAAAAACTCTGGTGCCCACTTTTGCCGAGTGTTCGCAATGCTCTCGATACGGCCGGCTATGCTGTGAAGTCGCTGTCGGCAAGACGAGTTGGCCGCGAACGCAATTGGCTGGGCGATCCGCCGCCCGAGAACGTTAAGATTCGCGAGGGTGAGGCGACCATGGAAGTGGACTTGCGTCGCGGGCAAAAGACGGGTCTCTTTCTCGACCAACGAGAGAATCGCGCTCTTGTGGGAAGTCGCAGCAAAGGTCTTCGGGTGCTCAATCTCTTTAGCTACACCGGCGGCTTCTCGCTGGCTGCCGCGTTGGGCAAAGCGGCAAAGACGACGACCGTTGATATTGCCAGCCCCGCCATTGAAGCCGCCAAGCGAAACTTTGTGCTCAGTGGCCTAGATCCATCGAAGCACGAGTTTGCCGCGGCGGATGTCTTTGACTTTTTGGAAGAGGCGATTGCAGACAAGCGCCAATTCGACTTGGTGATTTGCGATCCGCCAAGCTTTGCCTCCTCGGAAAAGGCCCTGAGCAAAGGGCTTCGTGCCTACCGCCGAGTCAATGAGATGGCGATGCGCGTTGTCGCCAAGAACGGCCTCTTTTGCTCCGCCTCGTGTTCAAGCCATGTCACGGCTGAGCATCTTCTTGAGGTGGTCGCGGATTCCGCGATGGAGGTGCGACGCGATCTGGTTGTGACAGACCAGCGCGGTGCGGCGAGCGACCATCCCGTTCGCCCAGGCTTCCCGGAAGGGCGCTACCTGAGCTTCTTCTTGTGCGCGATGGAGTAGGGCGCCCAGGCCCTACTTGTTCGGAGTTCTACTTCGCGGAGTCCCAACTAAGGGACATCAGCGCCGGCAGCGTCTTTAAACGTGGTGAGCTCCCAGCCTTGACCAAGTCGGTTGTAGGCACGGACAAGTCCAATCCCGTTGGAAAACCACAGCATCGCTTTTCCCTCGGGCAGCGAGACCTTCTTCTCAAGATCGGTTGCGAGGGCCGTTCGTCCTGAGAGGGCAACTTCAACAGCGGTTGCCTTGTGAATCCCGTGATCGACTTCCACGTCTTCCGAGCTGCCAACCGTGATTTGCCGCTCGATTTCTAGCTTGGCGGTCGGGTGCTTGGCGGTCGTCTCAGGTGCACTGTTGCGGATGACGTCGGTTTTGATTTCGACGTACATCGAAGCGCCGCGGGACAGCCCAGACGCTGACGGGTACATCTCGCCTTTGGCATCGAGAGCTTCGATCTGCATGCCCAACGTGCCCGGCAACTCACCGGCAAAAAAGAAGCTGTTGAGCGGCACGGTCAGTCCTTTGGAATCACACGTGAGGACGGTCTCTGTTGCAACCTTGCGGTAGCTCTCGGTCAGGGTGATGGCTGTGCCCGCCGCCGCCGATTCGACACTCTTGACGGTGATCGTGAGGCTCTCGGGTGCCTGCGCCTTGATGCCGCCAGGGCGATCCTCAACTCCCGGCGGAATCGCGTACTGATAGGTCCAGGTGTAGCCCGTCACAAACGGCAGAAACTTCATCTTGCAGGCGGCTTTGGCAGCTTTGCCGCGGCCTTTGCGCTGCGCGACAGCGTCGCCTGTCATGGCGAAACTTGCGGTGACAATGGCGAGGGAAACTAGGGTGCTAGAGCAGATACGTGACATGGATACTCCGAGAGAGGTAGTGGTCTTGCGCAACAGCTTGTACCAGACCAAGAGCGTGGACGATACGATTTCCGGAGGTTGTGCACCGCTAGCAAGCGCTGACACTTCTGGGATCCCCAAGGGCTATCTGCCCGGACTTCCACGTCAAATCGGTTGCGACTCGGCTAGCTGTGCCGCAAAGTATAGCCGGCTTGGCCCCCAACCACATGGCCAGTCAAAGGAGCGTCTCATGGCTGAAGAATTCGATCTCTCATCACACGGAATCACCGTAACCAATATTGTCCGAAATGCCTCGCCATCCAGGCTCTACGAGCTGGCGTTGCAGCACGAGAAGGGCACCGCAATTACCAACACGGGCGCCATGGTGGCGATGTCCGGCGAAAAGACCGGACGTAGCCCAAACGACAAACGCATCGTCGACGAACCGGGCTCCACCGAGGACATCTGGTGGGGAGACGTCAACATCAAGCTTGATGAGCACACGTTCAACATTAGTCGCGAACGCGCCATCGACTACCTCAACACAAACGAGACGCTGTTTTGCGTCGACGCATATGCTGGTTGGGATCCCAAGTACCAAATCAAGGTACGCATTGTTTGTGCACGCGCCTACCACGCGCTTTTCATGCACAACATGCTCATCCGCCCAACCGCTGCCCAGCTCAAGACCTTCGGCGAGCCCGACTACGTTGTCTTCAACGGTGGAGCATTCCCGGCAAATCGTCACACCTCGGGCATGACGTCAACCACGAGCGTGACGCTCAACCTGGCAAGCAAGGAATTTGTCATCCTTGGAACCGAGTACGCGGGCGAGATGAAGAAGGGCGTCTTCACCATCATGAACTACTTGATGCCGAAGACCGGTGTGCTTTCGATGCACTGCTCGGCCACCGAGAGCCGCAGCCACGGTGAGGCATCCATTCTCTTTGGACTCTCCGGCACCGGCAAGACGACACTTTCGGCGGACCCGCATCGGTTTCTTATCGGCGATGACGAGCACTGTTGGACCGACGACGGCGTCTTCAACATCGAAGGTGGCTGCTACGCCAAGGCCATCGACCTAAGTGAAGAGTCCGAGCCCGACATCTATCGCGCGCTGCGCTTTGGCGCGGTTCTGGAGAACGTGGTCTACGATGAGAACACGCGCGAGGTGGACTTCAGCAATACGTCGATCACACAGAACACCCGCGGTTCGTACCCTATCGACTACATCGAGAGCGCGAAGATTCCTTGCGTCACGGGGCATCCAAAGAACGTTATCTTCCTAACTTGCGATGCCTTTGGAGTCTTGCCACCGGTATCAAAGCTCAGCTCTGCGCAAGCGATGTATCACTTCATCAGCGGCTACACCGCGAAGGTGGCTGGTACCGAGATGGGTGTCGATGAGCCAGAAGCGACGTTCTCACCGTGCTTTGGTGGCCCGTTCATGGTGTGGCACCCAGCCAAATACGCCGAGCTACTCGCTGCGAAAATCGAAAAGCACGGTGCCCAAGTGTGGCTCGTCAACACAGGTTGGACCGGTGGAGCATTTGGAACCGGCAAGCGTTTCAAGCTCAAGTACACGCGAGCGATTATTGATGCGATTCACTCCGGCGCGCTTGCAAAGGCTCCCACCAAGGTCGATCCACTCTTTGGTGTCGAGATTCCAACCGAGTGCGAAGGCGTTCCAAGCAAATTGCTTATGCCGCGCGACACATGGAGCGATGGTACTCGGTACGACGAGACTGCTCGAAAGCTCGCATACCTCTTCAAGAGCAACTTCACCGCCTACGAAGATGGCGCTTCAGAAGAAGTCCGATCTGCTGGACCTAAGACATAGTCTTAGGTAACGATTTCGGCTCCGGTTCCGGAACGAGAAACGCCGACCTTGCGAGTGCAGGGTCGGCGTTTTTCTTGTGGCGCTATTGTTTTGTCTGATGCTGGCGTTGTAGCGCCTGTTGTTCGTTCTATCGTTTGGTTTCGTTCTATTCGCTAGGGTTTGTTTGATCGCTGTTGTTCGTTTAGTCGCTGGGGTTTGTTTTCTCGCTGGGGTTTGTTTTCTCGCTGGGGTTTGTTTTCTCGCTGGGTTTTGTTTTCTCGCTGGGTTTTGTTTTCTCGCTGGGTTTTGTTTTCTCGCTGGGGTTATTTGTGGCGGTGGTGTTGCTCGGTTTGCGCGGTGCGCGGTGCGAGGTCTGGATGCTGGTTTGCGGTGTTTTGTGCACCTGACGGTACGGCCTGGGCTGGCGGTTTGGGCCCTTGTTCGGCTGCGGTCGGTGCTCGCCGACGGGATGTGGACGTGAGTTGCTTGGTTTGGACGTTTGCGTTGTGGCCGAGACGGCTGTGCAATCAATCTCGCCGAACAAGGACCCCAACCTTGGCCCGCGGCTTTGGCGCGTGAGCCGCTTTGTTCGTGAGCTAGTTGGCTCCGTGGCTCAGGGGTGTGCGAGGTCTGGATGCTGGTTTGCGGTGCTTTGTGCACCAGACGGTACGGCCTGGGCTGGCGGTTTGGGCCCTTGTTCGGCTGCGGTCGGTGCTCGCCGACGGGATGTGGACGTGAGTTGCTTGGTTTGGACGTTTGCGTTGTGGCCGAGACGGCTGTGCAATCTCGCCGAACAAGGACCTCAACCTTGGCCCGCGGCTTTGGCGCGTGAGCCGCTTTGTTCGTGAGCTAGTTGGCTCCGCGGCTCAGGGGTGTGCGAGGTCTGGATGCTGGTTTGCGGTGCTTTGTGCACCTGACGGTACGGCCTGGGCTGGCGGTTTGGGCCCTTGTCCGGCTGCGGTCGGTGCTCGCCGACGGGATGTGGACGTGAGTTGCTTGGTTTGGACGTTTGCGTTGTGGCCGAGACGGCTGTGCAATCTCGCCGAACAAGGACCCCAACCTTGGCCCGCGGCTTTGGCGCGTGAGCCGCTTTGTTCGTGAGCTAGTTGGCTCCGTGGCTCAGGGGTGTGCGAGGTCTGGATGCTGGTTTGCGGTGTTTTGTGCACCTGACGGTACGGCCTGGGCTGGCGGTTTGGGCCCTTGTTCGGCTGCGGTCGGTGCTGGCGATCTGTGTCTGGATGGTGCCGGAGTGTGCTTGCCTAGTCCTTGGTCTCCGCCGAGGACTTTGTGCGGTCGTGAATCTCGCGAATTAGTTCATCGAAGCTCTCCCGAGCTAGATCGGGTTTGATTGTGTCGTAGACGCTGAGTAGCTCCAGATTCGAACTCTCTTTGTAACGTCCCCGCTGAGAGTTTTTCTCAAAAAAGGAATGGTCGCTGGTAACGGATGCGATTTTGTGCAGAGCATTTTTCTCGAAGGCAACGCGTCCGTACAACCCAGACTTCAGCAACTCTCGCCCCTTCACGAAGAAGAAATACGCTAGCATTCCGAGAGGAACCGCCCACCCCAAGCTGACAAGCGAGCTTGCCGTTCTCTCGTCCGACTGAGGCGAGAGAGTCTGGGCAATTGGGAAAAGCACGCCGACCAGCGCCACCACCGCGCCCAATAGGAAGAATAGGTACGCAAGGAGCTTCTGCGGCTTCGGCTTCTCAGAAGACACTGGCGAGTGCGATGCGTTGTCCATAATCACAACCTACAGGTCAGTTCCTATGATTCGCAAGCGCCGGTTTGATTGCCTCATGGAAGAACAGTTAAGAACTATTCGGGACTCCGGCTGCGACGCCCCCCAACGAAGAGAACCCCAGCGTCAGACTTGCCTCAAGGTCCGAAACTCGATTTCGCCTTCGGAACTCGGCGACCTCGCCCATAATCTCTACTCGAGCGACGAACGATGCTTCTAGAAGAGACCACCGTGGAACCGGTCGTCAGCTCCAAAATCGCACAGTGAGAAAAACTCTCATCTAGCCGGTTGCTCGGTTGCTCCGTTGCTCCGTTGGCTCTGCGTTGGCTCTGCATTTAGCGCACATGCAGACGTGGACTGAGCCCGAAAGGCAATCGGCGTTTCCCTAGCCTGCGCTGTAAGCGGAGAAGGACCCGAGTGCAGCCATAGGAGCTGTCATACTCAAGTCGAGGCACCAGCGCGAGGCTAGGGGAATGCCGATTCGCCCGGGCGCCGCCGACTCCCAGCCTCAGCGCGAGGCTAGGGGAATGCCGATTCGCCCGGGCGCCGCCGACTCCCAGCCTCAGCACGAGGAGTCAGCGCGGCTCCCGATTCGCCCGGGCGCCGCCGACTCCCAGCCTCAGCACGAGGAGTCAGCGCGGCCAAGGGGAATGCCGATTCGCCCGGGCACCACCGACTCCCAGCCTCAGCACGAAGAGTCAGCACGGCTAAGGAATGCCGATTCACCCGACCGCCGCCGACGCCCAGCTTCTCGCTGTAACGGGCAAGACGAGGAGTCACCGAGGCCCAGATGCCGGTTTCGCGCTGCGGCCGCCAACTCAAACGCAAAACGCCGACCTCGCAACTGCAGGGCCGGCGTTCGCAATTGCTGCCTCAGCAGCGGAGCGCTATCTGTCGCTCTTGAGGAAGTTGATGACCGGAGAAACGAATGGCGCCAACGCCAACAGCGTAAAGCTAATCGCTGCGACAGCGACAAGGTCAAGATTCATTGCGACATCACCCTTGAGAGGCACAAGCATCGGCTCATTGATGGTTGCTGCCAGCATGGTGAGTGCACCAACACCCATTGCCGGGATTGCCCAGCTGCGCATCTTGGTAAGTGCCCAAGCGCCAGCGACGACGCCGGTTCCGCCGAGAAGTGCAAGCATGGCATCCTCGCGAGGTGCGAGGGCAAAGAGCACTACGTAGGGCAGCGAGACGCCAACGCGAATCACTGACTTGCCAAGTTTATTGGTGGCGCTCTCATCAAGATGAAAACGCTCGCGCCACTCTTTGCGACCGTCAAAGGTTCGCGCCATGGCATTGCCCCAAAGCAGGCCGGTCACAGCCAAGTGGGTACACGTGTAAAAGACGAGCGTTGGCTCCAAAGCTCCCATCTGAAAGAGCGAAATAGCGCCTGTCATGAATCCTGAGAGACCAAGGCCAATCACGAACCATCGGGCCCAGAAGTACCCAGCGACGAGCCCGACAAAGCCGATCCCGTAGATGGCTGCGAGAGAGCCAAAGGCCATTCCCCAGCCCTCCGGGGCCATCAGCAAGGTCACAATAAGGTAGAGAAAGCCGTACATGGCCAAAAGAGCCGCGGCTATCGCCCGTCGTTCACCAATCAATCGCCCCATAATATCTAAGTATAAGGTGCTCTCGACTCTTGAGCCAGCACGAAGTGGCCCAGCTCGCATGTCTGTGCCCCAAACGCAAAATGGCCACCCGAAGGCGACCATTTACGTGCGATTTTGCGGGCTTTACTCTGCTGGTGGGGGAGCGGCGCTACCCTTTTCCAGCACGATGAGTCGAAATCGACGATATCCCGCTTCTTCTGCGCGGGCAGAAGCAATGACCTCAAAGAGAAGTCGATACGGAGTCGTTTTGTCGGCAACGATAAAGAGTTCCGGGATTGCCGGCTCTCCCTCTTTTACTTTGCCCTCAGCGCGTTGCTTGTCCTCGTAGAGGCCTCGAACTGCACCCAGTGTGCCTGCGAGCCGGTTGATTTTGATGCCCAGCGAGCCGCCTTCCTTTTCGGAGGCATCCACGCCACCGTTCTTCACGGCAACAATGGGCTCACCTTCGACGAGGATGGCCTCCTTGGCGATCGTCACCGTGGTGGCGGTCTCAGGAAACTTTTCATGGCTCTGGGAGGAAGGCAGGTCAACGTCGCCAACACTCATGGCTGCGGCTGTCGACGCCTGGAAGATCATGGCGACAAGGAGAATCGTCATCATATCCATCATGGGCATGATGTTTAGATGTCGAATTTCCTCGCCTTCGGGAACTCGGTGTACTGCTTTGCGGATAATGCCGCGGGCTTCTTGCTTGCTAATCATGGAACCGGTCCTTCCTAGTCGAAGCTTGGCTTTGCAAAGAGAACATCAACGAAGAGTAGGTGTTTTTCTGGATCGTAGTTCTCTGTCGGAACTTCTTTGCCGTCCTTGACCTCGAACTTAGGCATTTGCACAAATGGCAAAGGCGCGTCTTCTTCGGGCATAGGACGTCGCATATGGTCCATCACCGTCACAACGGTCTCGTACGGGATGTCACCATCGGCCTGAAGCAGGATTTCGTAGGTGTCGATAGGACGTGGCTTGCCAGCCCAACGACGACTTGCGATTTCTAGCAGGGCCTGGTTGAGCTTTTGGTATTCGAAGCTGGGCGCGTCCGAAGCATTCTCGGGTGGGAGAAGGCCGGCGCTCATCTTTGGCTCTTGGAGGGTGCCTTCAAGTCCCGACACGCTCCAGAGGATCATGCGGTTCTTGGTAATCGAAACCATGAGCTGCAGTGGCTGCTCATCGGGCTTCTTTTGCGGGTCGACTGTCGGCTTGGTACTGGCCGACGCATGGTCGGGCAGGGTGGTGTCGATTTGCCCGAGAATGAAACCAGACGAAACGCTGGCCAGAAGAAAGAGCATGAGGTTGGTAACAATATCGAGGTAGGGAACCAGGTTGATTTCTCCGCCTTGGATTTCCTCTTCCTCGATCTCATCCTCGCGCTTGAGCATGGCAGCTCGTGCCTTGCCGCGAACTTGTGCTGAGTTCATGCGCCTACCCCTTCTCTCGAATTCTCATGCCAATGCAAAACTTGCGTACCCATACTGCCACGAGACCCTGATTACTCAAGAGCCCGTGGCAAACGGCAAGCTAGCTTTTGCTTTCCTTACCGTCGCCGAGCATGTTCTCAAACTTAAGTGAGAACCCCTCGAGGTCGGCCATGACGCGCTTGCTTGCTGTGCTGAGCAAGAGGTGAGCGATCATGCAGAGAAGAGCGATGCCAAGACCGTAGGCGGTGTTGTACATAGCCTCGGCAATACCATCGGAAAGTGCCTTTTGGCGCTCGGCCGGGTCGGCGCCACCAACAGCGCTGAAGGTAGCGATAAGGCCTGTAATCGTTCCGAGAAGTCCGGTTAGCGTGGTGATGTTAGCCATCGACCAAAGAGCGCCGATGCGAACTTTGACCTCTGGGGTCACGTCGATCATGCATTCTTCCATGGCCTGAGCCACAGCAGCTTCACCGCGATGAATCTTGCCGAGTCCCGCCTTGGCGACACGAGCAATGGGCGCTGACGTTGCATCGCAGAGCTTCTTTGCTCGATCGATGTTGTTGGCAGCTAGAAGTCGTTTAATCTGGTCGAGGAATGCTCCTGCGTTGATGTGACCTTTTCCTAGGAAGTACATCGAGCGCTCAATAATGAGCCCGATGACTAACGCCAAGAAGAAGGTGTTAATCATGAAGAAGGGGCCGCCCTTTTGAAAAATATCGCCTAACCGATCCATTTGATGCCTATTTCTCCCGCTCTCCGGAATGCGTTAATTGCGTCATCTGCAGCCTCTTCGTAAGGCCTCTAGGTCGGTGCGACTTCGCCGCAATAGAACCTAGTCTTCGTTTTTTACAGCGTTTTTTGGGGGGTGGTCAAGAACCCCGCCATCTTATTGATGCTCATCGGGCCCCCTGGCGCCGATCTTTAGGAGGCTCTTACAAAAATGTTGATGAGCGTCTGTTTTGCGCTAGAGACCGGTGATCCACCTGCGGATGGCGTCGACCTTGGGCTCACACAGTTTTGGGTTGTTGTAGGGCATGGTGCCTACGTCATCGTCCAGGGGCCCACCTTCGCCCGTTAAGAGGACCATTAAGTAGCTATTGGTCGGATCCCCAGCGACGACGAGCTTCCAGTCCGTGAAGCGAACCGAGTCGATCCCGAGCATGGCAGCTTGGCTCTGCCCACTTTCGAGGTTGAGTCCGCCGGCCTGGGCTGCGGCCCCCTTGTGGCAGGAGTCAAAGCCTGCGCAGCCGGGAGTGAGAATGTTGTCTTGAATCCAGTCGAGGTCCGAGTGGTCGAGAGCTTCCATGCACGATGGCGACAATGGCATCGCGTCTGCTTGGTCTTGTGACATTGCATCGGCCACACCAGGAGCTGCATCGGCTGGGTTGTCTTCGGAATCATCTCCGCCACACGCCGCTGCACCGAGCAGCGAGAGCGAGAGCAGGGCGACGAACGAGGAGGCGCCAGGAAAGAACCGTTGTGAGGGCATCATTGTGGGGCGGAAGGTATCACGAGCCCGACTCACAATCCGTGAGGCAGGTTGGGTTCGCTCGCGGGACGTTACGGCCGGGCGAATCGTTCGCGAGCCACGGAAAAGCGAGCGGGGACCGTGCCGCGGGCAAATGGCACGAGACGCGCGTTGACGGCGCCTGGCGGGGCTGGCTGGCCTGACAACTCGTTTGCGCGAACCAGGACAACGTCGTCGGGAATTGCAAAGTCCGTTGGTTCCGTCTTTGGATGGGAGGCTTGCATAAATTGGAGCCAGATGGGCAGGGCAGCCGTGCCACCGGTTGCGCGTGAGCCAATCGATGTGAAGTTGTCGCGTCCGACCCAGACGCCAGCCAGAAGCCGAGGTGTGTAGCCAACAAACCACGCATCGCGCCATTCGGTTGAGGTGCCGGTCTTAGCGGCGGTCGGCCAACCAAGTGCTTGTGCCTTTTTGCCCGTGCCTCGCTCCACAACCCCCTTCATGAGGTCGACGACCAAGTACGCCAAGTGCTTTGGAATCGCCTGCTCGGTCGGCACTCGGTCTCGGTACTCGGCTACCACAGCCCCTTCATCGGTGGTGACTCGTTCGACGAAGCGACCGGGAAGGCTCGCGTTCTCGTCTTGCCCGGGGATTCGTTTGCCACCGTTTGCGAAGGCCGCATAGACCGCGGCGATCTCGATCAAGCGGATGTCGGGGGTTCCAAGTGCTATCGAAATGTGTCTTGGGATCGGCGAACGAATCCCCAAGTCGCGGGCCAAGGTAATGATGGCGTCCACGCCAACGCTGAGTACGAGGCGCACACTCACCGTATTGAGCGACTTGGCAAGGGCGGTGCGCAGCGTGATGGAGCCAAGGTACTTGCCATCATAATTCTTCGGAGACCAGATGCCTCCCGCGGTCTTGGCGCTAACCGGCGTGTCGAGAACGTGATCGAGGTGGGTGAGGCCTTTGGACATCGCGGTCGCGTAGATGATGGGTTTGAAAGCTGAACCAATTTGCCGGCGGGCCTGGGTCGCGCGATTGAATTGGCTCTCTCGAAAGTCGTATCCACCGACGAGAGCTCGAATGGCACCGCTCGAAGGTTCCATGACGATCATGGCGGCTTGCACGTCGGGATGTTGAGCGAGCAGGAGTTCTTGGTTGCCTTGCTCGTCCTCTGCAAGTTTGACCGGGAGTTGATCGCCCACCTGGAGCGTTGTGAAACGCGGGTGGGGAGGCTTGGTATTCGACACTGTGTCGATGGCTGGCGCACTCTTCCAATTGCGCAGCCCCCGCGCGTCCGCCGCGTTCATTGGAAGGGTGTGCGGGCCGACAGCTACCGTGACGTCGCGTTTTCCTGGGAGGTCTATGACCGTTCCAATGTATGGCGTTTCTCCTAGTAGATATTCTGATGCCGATCCAGGAGTGGAGCCCGCCAGCGGCACATAGGGGCTGGCGGGCGCCGCCCGGAATGCCGCCAGTGCGGCCGTGTCCAAGTGGCCGATGGGAGTGCGGAACCCAATGCGCCGATCCAGGGCTTCAAGGCCGTCTCGCACTGCTGCTTCCGCACTGTTCTGCATCCGTGTGTCGAGGGTTGTGTAGATGCGAAGCCCGCCGTCGTACAGTCGTCGCAGCCCAAACTCTCTCTGGGCCCAGCGGCGCACGTGTTCAACGAAATACGGAGCTGCCAAGTGGTTTAAGGGGAGTTTGGCTGCAATCAGTGTGATGGCTTCTCGCTTGGCTGCGAGTGTGGTGCTCTCGGTAATGTGCCCGTCGATGCGCATGCGCTCGAGAACATAGTGTTGCCGAGCGCGAGCGAGTTCCATGTTGCGAAGTGGTGAGTACGCAGAAGGTCGCTGGACTAGGCCCGCAAGCATGGCGGCCTCTGCGATGCTGAGTTCGCCAACATCCTTGCCAAAATAGTCCGAAGCGGCCGCCTGAATTCCGTAGCTCCCGTGGCCCAGATAGACTCGGTTTAAGTACATTTCTAAGATCGTGCGTTTGCTGAGCTGTTTCTCCACTCGGGTCGAGAGCAGCAGTTCCTTCATCTTTCGGTAGTACGTTCGCTCTTGGGTGAGCAGCAACATCCGCGTGAGTTGTTGGGTGATCGTGGACGCTCCCTGCTTGCTCCCGGTACCTCGGTAGTTGGAGATTGCGGCCCTCGCGATGCCAAGTGGATCAAATCCGGGGTGCTCCCAAAACCGTCCATCTTCGGCCGAGACGAATGCTTGACGCACATGGTCGGGAATCTGCTCAAATCCCACGACAATGCGGTTTTGTAGGTAGAACTCGCCAATCATCTCTCCGTCGGCCGAGAAGACGAGGGATGCCTTGCTCGGCGGTTCTCGGAGCGCTTCGAGGTTTTCCGGCAATTCGGCGGCAATGACCCGATAGCCATAGAAGACAAAGCCCGCCCCGGCGAAGGCCAAATAGAGCCCGAGCAGGGCTAGCGAGCGTGCGAAGGCCCATACATAGCCCTGAATGCGCCGCAATCTTGATCTCTTGATGGAAGGAGTCAAACTAGTGGTGTGACGGGTAGGGGAAACTGGGTGGTCGCTGCAAGTCTAGCACTGCTATCCCTGTTTTTGACGGTCTCGTTTTCTGCGGAAGAGGCCGAAGCGCAAACCAAGGCGCAGGTTCCAGGGTTGCCTGCGCCAATGCCGGAGTCCTTCGGCGTGATGCCATTCGAAAATCGGTCGGGAATTTTGGGGCTGGAGTGGATGCGTTTGGCCGTGCCCTTTGTATTGGCGGAACGGGTCGAGGGCTTTGCTCGTTTGCGGCCAGGCTATGGCGAACTGGTTGTCGAGAAGGCACCCGCACACCGAGACCGTGTATCAATTGCGGAGGTCGAAGCTTTTGCAAAGAAGCATCGTCTCGATTGGGTCTTAGGTGGATGGGTCCGCCGTCCCGATTGGAAATTCGAACTCGGAGTTTCTCTGTATCGAGTGCGAAACGGAAACGCTGTTCTCGCCGCTGAAACCGTCGGGCTTGGGGACTTCAAACAGGTGCATGCACTGATTGGAGCGGCGATTCTTGAAATCGCGGAGAAGGCGGGCTTGCGCGACCAAAACGATGACCTCGCTCTAGTGAATCGAGAATCGAGCAAGGACTTCTACGCGTTCACGCTCTTTGGTCGAGCTCTTGGCGGCATGCTCGCTGCGACGACGTCTGTGGAGCGCGAAAAGGCCGGACAGGGCATGCAGCGGGCGGTCTTTATCGAACCGACATTCTGGGAAGCGCAGCGACTTTTCGCTTTCGAGCAACGTCGCTTGGCAAAACCTGTTCTGGCTATGGTGCGTCTTGAAACCATCCTTGCAGCGCGCCCCTCATACGCGGCAGCGCTTGACGCCTATGGCCGTTCCGCCCACGCGCGCTCTCAAACTCGCTTGGCCACGGAAACTATGGAGAAGGTTGTGGAGCTTCGTCCATGGCAGCATGAGGCGCGCTACGAATTGGGGATGCTCTACTGGGAACAAGGGCTCGGAGAGGAAGCCTTTGCACAGTTCACAATCGTTGTGGGGGCCGCGCCCAAGCACATCCGAGCAAGGAGAGCGTTGGCGCTAATTCACGCGAAGCGCAGTGATACGGTCAATTTGGTGGATGAGCTGCGCGCGGTTGCCAAGTTGGCTCCCGACGATGTGGAGACGCAACTTGAACTTGGCGCGGCGCTCGTCGCAGCCGATTCTATTGGAGATGCGATTGATGTGTACAAGGGCGTGACAGTGCTCGATCCAAAACATGTTCAAGCGCTGAAATTCTTGGGGGACTTGTACCGCCAACAGAAGCAGCCACAGCGTGCGATTCGCAGCTACGGTCTCGCCATGCAAGCGGCCCCGAATGACCCGCGCTCGTACTTCTTGCTGGGCGCGGTGTACGTCCAGCTAGGGCAAGACGCCGCCGCCCGAAGAATCTACTTAAAGGCTCAGAAGTTTCCCAAGTGGAAAGGGGAGGCCTTCAATAACCTCGGCGCGATTGCCCTTCGTGAGGACCGAATTGCTCAAGGCGTTTGGTACCTGCGCCGTGCGGTGCAAAAAGAGGGGCGCCGAGCAACGTATCGCCACAATCTAGCCCTAGCGCTCTCAAAGACGCAGGCTGCCGATGAGGCTCTTGTGCACATTGATGCGGCGCTCGGTCTCGATGGCGGGCGAGCCGAGAGCCACTATTTGCGAGGCGTGATTCTCTTGCGTTTGGGACGCGCTGAGGAGGCGAGGAAGGCGTTTACCAAGACGCTGAGTTTGGATGCCGGCCATGCTGATGCCTCCCACAACTTGGCGCTACTTGACGCAATGAAGCAGCGAGCCATCCAGGGGGAAGTTGCTGCCGAAGGTGCCCCGTAACTACTTTGCTTCGTCGCAAGAGCGCTGAAGTCGAAATCCATCGTGGACAAACGCCGTGCGAACGGTCCCGGTATCGCCACACTGAACAACGCCGCCTTCGTCGAGAAGGCATAGCGCGTGTCGGCCGCTGAGGCTCTGAAACGCAGCGTGGGTCCCACCCGCGACATGGCCAAGAAGTGCGCCGTCTACGTAGACATCGAGACCGCCGCTGCAGGTGCGATTGTCGACGAAGAACGTCACGGCACGAGCGCGTACGACGGTGGATTCAGTACTTATCTTAGGTGTGGCTTTCGCAACAATCGCTTTCTCTTCGGCCTGCGAACTGGCGTAGTCCACAAGCTCAGCGACCTTACATCCACGCTTGGCTAGGTCGGGCCCAACTTGCAGTCGTATGACGGCATTCATATCTCCCAGGTCACCCAGGGCTTCTTGATAGGCAGCGCGGCTCTGCAAGACCCGGCCTCGGTAGTCGGGGGTGAGCCCGGCGCTCTCGCCAAGTTGGTGCAGGTCTCGGATCGCCAAAAAGCTGCGTTCGAATTGCACACCAAGCATCTTAAACTTTTCGTGGGACTGGAATGCTGAGGCGACGCTCTTGGCTATGCTCTCTGTCGGGCAAGTGGCTCGCTTGGCTCGCTGTTTTCTGTGTCGGCGGCTAGGCTTTGCGACTGGGCCCAATGTCACTTGCACTTGATGGGTTGCGGTTGCAAAGCGTTTGCGTTCCGTGGCCATGCTTGCATGCAGTTTTGAAAACCGATCGATGCGCGCCTTGTACGCTCCAATGTCACCAAACACTGGTTCAAGTTGCGGTACGCCTTCCATCCGAAACCCCGCTACGGTTTTGCGTGGAGCCAACGCACTGCCATCAACCTCAGCATTGCCCACAGCCTCGGCCGCGAACGATTTCACGGTAGGTGTTGCGGTCGCCACCAGACTTGCGGTTTGTGGCGTTGGGGTTTCTGCGTGGATATCGCCAGCGCCCACCAGCAAGACTCCGATTGTCGCAGCGAGTATTGATGGGAATTGCAAGCGGTTACGGGTGGTTAGCCGCGCACAAAGGGATCCCTGAGCAGATGCTCCCGATCTCCGAAATGCCGAAACAATACCCATTCTTACTGGAAATATCGCATGTGCACTTGTCTTGGACCAGAACATTCCCCAAAGCGCACCCTGAATCGGCCATATGCGGGCCTACCTTTACGGCAAGAATTCGCGACGCATCGCGCCAAAGCCGTTAAGTTCGCCTTGTGAGTGCACCCAATCCGTTGATGCCGGCGCTAGTCTTCGCGTCTCCGCGCGGGCTGCCCAAAGCCCACAAACTCGAGGGCCGCGTTGTGGTCGTCGACATCGCCTTTGCAGCGTCGTCTGGTGGCAAGGTGTCGTTTGAAAAGGTGACGCTGCCGCTCATTAATGGGCTCGGCGACCGCTTGGCCGCTTGGGTCGACCATCACGATCACGATCGCCACGTCGACTACGCATCGGATGAGCGCTTTACCCTGCGAACAAAAGCGCAGCATGGTGCCTGTCCCGAGCTCGTCACTCCCGAGCTTGTGCACGCCGCTGGTCCCATCGATACGATCGTCGCCCACTTGGACCTAGATGGCCTGTACTCGGCGGCAAAGTGGATCCTGGCTGGAGTCGAGCCCTATCCCGGCGCCGACGATGATGCTCGCTGCGTCGACACACGCCTCGGCGAGTGCGGGCCCATTGGAGTCAAGGTGGACCGGGCTTTGCGAGCTCGGTTTCGCGATGATGATCTAAAGCGCGCTGTGGTGTTGTGGCTTGTGGGGGGCTGCAAAAAAGATATCCATAAGGACGTCATCGATGAGGCCGAAAGGGAATTTGACGCCAGCAACGAAGGCACAGCGGCCCTCGCCGCAAACTACGTAACTCGTGGTCGCATCGCCTTTGTCGATGCAAGCGCCAGCCAGACGCCCTACGACAAAACCGAGTTGCTTCTTATGGGGCAGAAGATTGCGGCTGTGGCTGCGGTTCTCGATTCGGGGGCCGTGACCTTTGCCGCGGGCTTCGATTCCGGCTGGAACTTTTTGCAGATTCTGGGCTTGGAGGGCGGCATGCCGACCAGAGTTTCGATTTCTGAATCGCGCCTAGAAGAAGCGATGGATAGTATCAACAGCGCGGTTGTGCCGTAGGCGCCCCACGCTTGGACGAGACCTTTATGGCAACTATTACCGATCCACACGTAGAAGCGCTCTTGCAGAGCTACAACTCCTTGTCGGGAAGTATGGAGCACATCAACTCCTACCACTTGCCCAATCGGGACGAAGTCTCGGCAATTCTCACCCACTGCCGGGAACTCATTTTCCCCGGTTACGTGAATCGAACACTAATTCGGGCCACGGAAACGGAACTGCAAGAGCACGTTCGCGAAATTGTCGAACTCTTGCGTACTAAGCTGCGTCGGCAGTTGTACCGAGGTTTGCATCACAAGGTGCAAATGGAACGAGGGACTGCAGAACTCGACTGCCCGACGTGCGCACTAAAGGCCGAGGGGCTTACAGAACAATTCTTAACTGACTTGGTGGCGATTCGCGCTTGTCTAGCCGACGACGTGCAAGCGCACTACGAAGGTGATCCGGCGGCAACGGGCCCAGATGAAATCATCTTCTGTTACCCAGGGTTGCTCGCGATTACTGTCTACCGCATAGCCAATGCACTGCACCGGCAAGGTGCCCGTCTCATTCCGCGCATGATGTCGTCACTTGCCCACGAGTGGGTTGGGATTGATATCCACCCGGGAGCCACCATTGGCGCTTCGTTTCTTATCGATCACGGAACGGGAGTTGTGATTGGGGAGACAACCGTCATCGGCGATCGAGTGCGGCTCTACCAGGGCGTCACGCTTGGAGCCCTTTCCGTCAAAGAGCGCACCGAAAATGGTGTTAAGCGCCATCCGACGATTGAGGACGATGTGGTCATCTACGCAGGCGCTACCATCCTGGGCGGAGACACCATCATCGGCAAGGGCGTAACGATTGGCGGCAACAGCTGGGTCACAAGGTCCGTTGCTGCAGGGCAAACCTTTACAACGCATTTGCGCAGCGAGGGTGGCTAGTCATGGGACGCAAGAAGTTTGCAGCCTTGGCTCTTTTGGCGAGCGTTTCCTGTGCTCAGAATTCCTCTGGTTCTTCGGAGGACAAACCTGCGCCCGCACAATCGGCTTCCAGCAAACCCGAGGTGCCAGCGTTGAAGGCTGCTACCCCGGTTCGTCTACCTGGCGAGTTGGTTCCTGCGCCCTGGCTCGGAGAAGCGACACTGGTTGCGGCCCTCGGCACCCGAGAGCAAGCCATCATTGTAGCGGCAGGCAACGGTTGGATTCGCTGGTTCTCGCCAGAGGGCGTTCAACTCGGAGAACGCCTGGGAGCCGGCTCGCCCCAAGTTCTGCGGACAGCGGATCTCGATGGCGATGGCAGCGATGAGGTGCTCTTTGCACGAGGAATGGGGCGCGGAGCGGCGGATGCCAAGGCCGTACTGGAGATTCTCCACATCACCACAGAGGGGGTGGAGGCAAGCCCGGTCCCACTGCCAGCAACAACGCGACAGCAAGTTGCGGGGGTGGCGGCGCTCTCTGGGGAGAATGCTTCGCTCTGGGTCGCGACCTTTGTGAGCAAATTTGAGGTTGAGGTTGCTCGCTATGAGAAAAACTCTGAAGCTTGGGAGAAGGTCGAAGACCGCGGCAAACACCGGGTTGTAGCTGACCTCGCGGTGCTCCCCAACGGGACTCCGGTAATCGCTCGGATGTATGGCGAGACCGCCGATGCACCCGGAGGAGTCTACTCACTGAGGAAAGACAAGGCACCGCTGGCGATTCCTTCAACGCGTGGTGCACGTGCGCTCACGACACTTCCCGGGCAGGGTGGGCAGATCGTAATGGCGGATGGTTGGCACAAGAACTACGGTCGCAAGGCACAGGGCCTGGTAACGGTAGCCTCGAGAAAGTCTTGGGGCTGGACCAAACTCGCCAGTGTGGAGGTGGCCGAAGTCTACGGATTCACCCAGCTTCGAGTAGGCAATCCTCATAAAAACGCGGGGCCCGAAATCATCGCTTCTGGCAATGGGCCAGCGGTGGTGGTCTTGCCGACACGCCCCGAATTGCTCTATGTGCTTGGCGATGCAATCGCTGCAGATGCGGTGGCTGTAGACCTGAGCAACGACGAGCGCTCGGAGGTGGTGATCGCGGGTCCTTCGCCTGCCATCTGGAACCCACGCTAGCCCCCGGCGTGGTAGCGTTGTGCACTGCTAATGACCGAGAGCACAGGCCAAAGCGCAGAGCGATCGCGTACCGCGACTCGAATGCGGTACGTGGCTCCACCGGGGATGGAGCTCGACGCTCGCGACGATCTTAAGACGATTGGGCGCTACGAAATCTTGGAGACCTTGGGAAAGGGAGCCATGGGCATTGTCTACAAGGCCCGCGACCCACTGCTCGACCGAACCGTTGCGGTGAAGACGATTGTCTCGCCACGTGGCAGCGGCCGTCGCAATCGCAAGGCCTATCTGGAACGATTCGAACGGGAGGCAAAGGCCGCTGCGAAGATGCAGCATCCATCCATCGTTACGATCTTCGATGTGGGTTCGGAAGAGGGCCAACCGTTCATGGTGCTCGAGTATTTGCCTGGCGACTCGTTGGCGGATCGATTGGATAAGGTCCGCATCCCGCTTGGCAAGGGTGTGCAAACAGCCATCGACTTGGCGGGTGCACTTGGCTTTGCCCACAGCGAGCGAATCGTGCATCGCGATGTAAAGCCGGCCAATGTTCTAAACGCCGGTGATAATCGCTGGAAGCTCGCAGACTTTGGCATTGCCCGAATGCCCGATTCCGACTTGACCCAAGTTGGTATTTTCATGGGAACACCAGGCTATGCGCCACCCGAGGCCATCAGCCAAGGTCGCTACACACCTCAGGCCGACGTCTTTGCGTGGGGCGCCGTTTTCTACGAACTTCTCTCAGGGCGAATTCCCTACGAGGGCCCGGATACGCGGACGACCAATGGCTACGTGCTCAAAAAGACCGCTCGTTCGCCCCGTGAGTACGACCCCTCGATTCCCGAAGTCCTAGCCGAGGTCTGCATGACCGCGCTGCACCCGTCGATTGAGGTGCGCTACAAGGATGGCCACGCAGCCCGAGCGGCCCTTGAAGAAGCCTGGGAACGCTGCATCAACGAAGAGTTGGTTGGGCCGAAGGCGTTTTCACCGCGCGAGGTTCCGCACGATCAAGCACCTAAGCTCATGCATGGTGGTGGGACGGGGCTCACACCCCAAGTAGCGCCGGCTGAGGCAACGGCGACGACTTCTCGTGACGATGATCCAACGCGGGTGATGGCGAGCCGAACGCCGCAAGAACTCGCGCGCCTGCGGGGCGAAGAAGACGATCCCAATCAAGCGATCATCGCGGCCGCAAAGCAGGCGGCGAGTCGCAATGATGAGTCGGATATTGAGGCGATGGCCAAAGCTGCTGCGGGCCTAGGTGGCGAGGCAGGCTCTGAAGTGCTGGTTGCCGATGCACCCAAGGCGGGGCTATGGGCGGCTGTTGTCTTTGCTGCGCTCGTAACGGGCGGCCTGTTGGCCTACTACATCATTAACGTGCTGTAGAGCCGTCGCCGTCGCCAGATTTAGGGGGCGGGGAAAGCGCGAAGTGAATTGTCGTCCTCGAGACGAGCAACACTGCGGCGTGTGAACCTGCGCCCTGTCGGAATAGTTCTGAAGACACGCTATGGGCTTGTGCGCCCACGGTGAGCGTTCCTGTCATCGCAAAGCCGTACTCCGCGGGAACCAGCGACAGGGCCAATGCAACTCCGTCCACTGCCATTTTTAGCTCTTGCGTTGGCGAAATATGGCATTCACCCAACACCGGGGCCTCTTCGTCAACTTGCACAGAGCACGAGTAGACACCGGAGGGGGCGGGCTTGGCGGCTGCATCTGTCGTGGTGGTTCCGGAATCACCGGTGTGTGCGGGCGTCTCAACGGTCTTCGTGCGGCCCCGGCACGTTGCGGCCCCCAGTCCCAGGGTGGCAACGATCATCAGAACAAGCCGGTTCCGGTAGCTCACGAGAGTGTTCTCGTCCTGCGAATCTCGCGAATCATCTCCGCCTGGCCGTCAGCGTGGTAGGACGAACGTACAAGCGGCCCAGCCACGGTGCGTTCGATACCGCACTTGGTCGCGAAGGCTGTGAGCTCTTCGAATTCTTCTGGTTTCACATACCGCGCGATCGGCATGTGCTTCTTTGAGGGTTGGAGATACTGCCCCAAGGTAAGAATGTCGACGCGCATCTCTGCCAGTTGTTCGATGACCTCGCGGACCTCTTCGATTTCCTCGCCGAGGCCGAGCATGAGGCCGGTCTTGGTAACCGCATCGCGATTGCGAGCGTGCTCGAGAATCTTGTAGCTACGCGGATACGATGCCTGAACGCGAACTTCGCGAGAGAGGCGCGGAACCGTCTCTAAGTTGTGCGAGAACACATCGGGATTGGCAGCGAGCACCGTGTCGACATCATCGGTATTGCCCTTGAAGTCTCCGGTGAGAACCTCAATCGTCATGTTTGGGCTAGCGGCCTTCACGCGAGTAATTGTCTCGGCCCAGTGGGCGGCACCACCGTCGGCCAAGTCGTCTCGATCTACGCAGGTGATCACGGTGTGCTCTAGGTCGAGCTCAGCGAGCATGGTTGCAACACGTTTGGGCTCATCAGGATCTGCGGGCAGGGGACGTCCCGTTGCAACGTCGCAAAAACGGCACGAGCGAGTGCAGATGTTGCCCAAAATCATGATGGTCAGTGCACGTCGGCTCCAGCACTCGCCGATGTTTGGGCAGCTCGCGCTGGCGCAAACCGTGTGCAGGTCCAGCTCCTCAACTCGCTTCTTCAACTCGAAGTAGGCGGGCTTGGTGGGCATCTGCACCTTGATCCAATTGGGGTGTCGACGCTTGCGTGGCGCCTCGGTCTGGCCCACAACTGGCAGCGCAACCTTGCCCTTATCACTGGTGATCATAACGTTCGTGTACCCCGAGACGTTGGGGAGTTCAAGGAGGATACGAGACGGGCGGGGCTCCAGCGCTAGAGCATTGGCGGCGGAAAGCGGATGTACTCGTTCATCATTAGCATTGCCAAAGCGGTGTCATTGGGGCGCTCACCCGCAATGCGCTCGCGAGACCGCAAATCTTCCACCAGCGACTCGATGACTCCCTGCACCGTTAGATCATCTGCGTGACTTTCAACCAGGGCCTCTTCTTCGGCATTGGCAAAGCAGTTTGCCTTCCACTGCACCGAATACCGCAACTCACTCCAGTCATAGTCGCGCACAAGCTCGTCGCCAGACCGCAGGTGCCAGGTGTTGTCACCTCCAAAGCTGAGCGTCATTCCTGGGGCCAATGGAGGCGGGGCAGTGTCGGCGCCACCAACTCGCTGCACACCGTGAAAGATTCCGTCAACGTCGAGGTGGATTGCCGTGTTGCTTTTGACGGGAACTCGCGTGGCATCGCCGGTTGGGCCATCTGCGTACAGAACAAACTCTCCCGCTTCACAGTCACCAAAGAATGCGACGCCTGCGGTGACAAATTTTCGCCAGTCTTCAAAGAGGCCTGAGTGCATCATGACCACGAGGAACCACTCGGGCATGTTCCACTTGTCGATGCCGCGGTACTCGGGAGTATCCGTGTGAATGGGAAGCTCCTGACCGGGCAGGAGGAGATTCGCGTAGAGCATCGCGGGCCGCACCAGCGGTCGCCCCGTGAGTTTGGCGGCGGCTTCCCGGAACGTCTCAGAGCGCAGCATCGGGGCGGCCAGCGGTTGCCGAAGTTCGTCGTGCAGGGCGTAGGTGCCTCGAAAGAGGTTGAGTCGCGCCATGAGGTGCTGGGCCTCACTCGGGCTCTTTAGCCCCTTCATGTAGTTCATGGCGGCGTCGTGTCGTCGCACTAGGCCGGCGCCAAACCCTTCCTTGACAGGGCCTTGGATGTACATCTCAAAGGGGCCGAATTGCTCTGCGCAGCGGCGCAAATCCTGGGCCTGATCGTCGGGCAAGAACTCACTAAACAGCTGATAGCGTTCTGGGCTTTGCTGACTCACATTCAGCATTTGACCGATCGGTTAACATCTGCGTGTCCCCTCTGCAACGCTTTTCTGCATTCGGGAAGGGCTCACGCAGTGCCCAGTTAAATGGGCTAGATGTGAATTGCGAGACCGTAGGCGTCCTCTGCGGCCTCTTTGAGCGCCTCGGCAAACGTTGGATGTGCGTGAATCGTGTTGATCAGACTCTCGGCATTGACCTCGGTGCTTTTGGCCAGCGTTGGCTCGGCAATCAAATCTGTTACCGCCGGACCAATCAGGTGTGCACCGACAAGCGCGCCATTGTCCTCACGCCAAATGAACTTGGCGAACCCTGGGTACTCACCAGCAGCCAGCGTTTTGCCAAGGGGACCAAATGGAAAGCGGCCCACCTTGATAGCGATTCCCTCTGCCAGGGCTTTCTCTTCCGAGAGGCCCACCGATGCGATTTCTGGGTGGCAGTAGGTGCACGCGGGAACGGTGCTGTAGTCCACAGGTTCAGCATGATGGCCGGCGATGGTTTCTGCGACGTAGATGGCTTCGGCGCTGGCTACGTGGGCGAGGGCAATGCCACCCGTCACATCGCCAATGCCCCAAATCCCGTCAACACCGCTGCGCAGGTCTGGGCCGACTTTCATAAAACCGCGCTCGACATCAATGCCAACGTCTTCGAGCCCGAGGTTCTCAACGTTGCCGGTGATGCCAACCGATACTAAGAGTTTTTCGGCTTCGAGCGTTTGCGCCTCACCGCCGCCTGCAGGTTCGATTTGCACGGAAACTCCGGTGCTGCTGGTGGTGGCGCTTGTGACCCCAAAGCCGGTTTTAATCTTGATGCCGCGCTTTCGGTACGCACGCAGGAGTTCTGCGCTGATCTCGGCATCTTCGTTTGGCACAAGTCGGTCTTGGTACTCGACGATGGTTACCTCTGTGCCAAGGCTTCGGTAGAAGGAGGCGAACTCCACACCAATGGCTCCGGCGCCGAGAACGATGAGCGACTCAGGACGATTCTTGAGTGTCAGTGCCTCGCGGTAGGCGATGATGCGATCACCATCGACCTCGATGCCGGGCAAGCTGCGCGCTCGTGCACCTGTGGCGACAATGATGTCTTTGGCGGTGATGGTTTGTTCGCCGTCCTCACCAGTTACTGTGACCATGCCGGCGCCAGCGAGTTTGCCGGTGCCTTTGACATGTTGGATCTTGTTCTTCTTGAGAAGGTAGGCAACGCCCTTGGAGATTTTTGCGCTCACGCCTCGCGAGCGTTTGATGATGGCGTCAAAGTCAAAGCCAACGTTCTCAACCGTGATGCCAAACTCTTCGGCGCGCTGGCAGGTCTCCAAGACTTCGGCGGAGCGAAGTAGGGCCTTGGTGGGGATACAGCCCCAATTCAGGCAAATCCCGCCAAGCTCTTCTCGCTCAATACAGACGACCGAGAGGCCGCGCTGGGCCGCTCGAATTGCCGCAACGTAGCCGCCAGGGCCACTGCCGATGATACATAGATCGCAATTGATGCTCATAGGTCTTGGTCCTACTCTAGAGTGCGAGTGACTCGGGGCTTTCTAGCAGCTCGACGAGTTCGTCGAGGAAGCGCGCTCCGACGGCTCCGTCAATGACCCGATGGTCACACGACATCGTCATGCTCATGCGCTGGCCAAGGCCAATCTTGCCATCGTCGTCGATGATGGGCTGTTTGACGATTCGACCAACAGCCAGGATTGCGCCTTCGGGCGGGTTGATAATGGCGTCGAAGTGGTCGATGCCAAACATGCCGAGGTTGGAAATCGTGAAGGTCGAACCGGTAATCTCGTGCGCTTTGAGTTTGCGATCTTTGGCGCGGCCGACGAGGTCTTTAACTTCGTTGCTGATTACGCCCAGACCCTTAAGATCCGCATTGCGCACCACAGGTGTCATGAGACCGCGCTCCAGGGCCACCGCCACGCCCACGTGCACTTGCGTGAAGTAGCGAATGGAGTCTCCCATAAAGGCGACATTGGCATCGGGGACGCGCCTAAGGGCCAAGGCAATGCCCTTGATCAGCAAGTCATTGATTGTGACCTTGCCTTTGCCGCCCATGAGCTCGTTCAGACGTTTTCTGAAGGCCAATAGTGGCCCCGCTTCAAAGGAGGTTGTGAGTCGGAAGTGCGGGATGTCGCGCTTGGCAGCCGTTAAGCGCTCGGCAATGGTCCGGCGGATATTGGTGAGTGGCTTGTCGACGTACTCGCCGTCGTGTCCCGGGACAGCAAGAGGCCCTGGCGGAACCACAGCAAGAGCAGTTCCACTCGAAGTCGCCACAGGAGCGGCAGGCTGCGCAGCGGGTGCCGAGCCGGCGATTGCACGCACATCTCGCTCTACGATGCGACCACCAGGTCCGCTGCCTTCCACCGTGCGCAGATCGATACCAAGCTCGATGGCTAGAGTTTTTGCGAGGGGAGAGGCTAGGAGCCGCCCACCGGAAGCTGCTGGCGATGCTGCAGGTGCGCGGGGGGCCGCAGCGGCTTGAGGAGCAGCGGCTTGAGGAGCAGCGGCCGGTGCGGAAGCTTGTGCGGGTGCTGCTGCGCCACCGCCTGCTAACTGCGCTTGGGCTTCTGCGAGAAGTTCTGATACGTCCTCGCCAGCTTCTCCGAGAATCAAGACCGGGGCTCCTAGCTTGACCGTGTCGCCTGCGCCGACAAGTAGCTTCAAGAGGACGCCTTCGTCTTCGAGGGCGAAATCCATGTTTGCTTTGTCAGTCTCGACTTCGGCAATCAGGTCACCGGGTTCTACGGCGTCGCCTTCTTGCTTGACCCAGCGCACAAGTACGCCTTCTTCCATCGTTGGAGAGAGTTTTGGGAGTCCGATAATTTGAGCCATTGTGTTGGTTCTTTCTACGTTGCGATGCGCGAGGGAGTTTGACGTTGCTAGTCGAGGTAGAGCACGTGCTTGACGGCGGCGACGATGTCTTTGACCTGCGGCATGACCTCTTGCTCCAGGTTTTTTGCGTAGGGCATGGGTACGTCGTCGGAGGTGACTCGTTCGACGGGCGCGTCCAAGTAGTCGAGGCATTCGCGCTGAAGCTGAAAGGCGATCTCAGCGCCGAGGCCACACATGGACCAGCCGACCTCGACAATCACACAGCGACCCGTCTTCTTGACGCTTTCCACCAACGCGTCGGTGTCGAGCGGGCGCAGCGACCTGGGGTCGATGACTTCCGCGTCGATGCCAAGGGCTTCGAGCTCTTTGGCAGCGTCGAGCACGACTTCCACCATTTTCGACCAAGCGATGAGGGTGACTTCTTTGCCGGGACGTTTGATATCCGCCTTGCCAAAGGGCACCAAGTGCTCGCCCTCTGGGACTTCGCCAGTGGCATTGTAAAGGAGCTCGCTCTCCAAGAAGACAACAGGGTTGTCGTCGCGGATTGCGGTCTTGAGAAGCCCCTTTGCGTCGGCCGGTGTCGAAGGACAGACGACCTTGAGGCCTGGCACGTAGCAGTAGTACGACTCGAACGACTGTGAATGCTGAGCGCCAACTTGGACTGCAGGGCCACTTGGGCCACGGAAGACCATGGGGATATTATATTGCCCCGCGCTCATCTGATACATCTTCGCCGCGTGGTTGATGATCTGATCGATCGCCACAAGGGAGAAGTTAAAGCTCATAAACTCGATGATGGGGCGCAAGCCAACCATGGCTGCCCCCACACCGACTCCCGAAAACCCGAGCTCCGCAATTGGCGTGTCTACGACGCGCCTCTCTGAGAACTCTTCTAAGAGCCCTTGGCTCACTTTGTAAGCGCCTTGGTAGTGGCCTACCTCTTCGCCCATAAGGAAAACAGATTCGTCGCGCTGCATCTCCTCGCGGAGGGCTGCGTTTAGCGCTTCTCGATAACTAATGATTGGCACAGGATTCTCCGGATCTATTCTTTGAGCACGTAGGGGAAGTAGGAGTCGGAAACAGGGCTTGTGTCTGCGAAGCGAACCGCATCAGCAATTTCCTCTTTAACCTCAGCGGCAATTGCTGTGATCTTGTCTTCGTCAACGCCGAGTTCTTCGATGAGGCGGCGCTTGGCGCGCACAAGTGGGTCGCCCTTTTTCCATTCGGCAACTTCTTCACGAGTTCGGTACAAGCCCGGATCCGACATCGAGTGGCCGCGGAAGCGATAGGTGCGTACTTCGATGAGGGTAGGGCGGTTGGTTTCTCGGGCGCGTTCAACGGCAAGAGCAACACGGCGTTTGACCTTAATGACGTCATCGCCATCAAATCGGTCTCGGTCCATGTCGTAGGCAAGTGCGCGCTGGGTGAGGTCGGGGGCTGCGGTCGTGCGATGAAGCGGCGTACCCATGGAGTACTGGTTGTTCTCGCAAATGAAGACGACGGGGAGCTTCCAAAGTGCGGCGAGCGCCAAGCCTTCTGCAAAGCCTCCGATCGTCACCGAGCCATCTCCAAAGAAGACCGTGCTGACACGCTTCTCGCCTTGGTATTTGGCTTTGAAGGCCGCTCCAACTCCAATCGGAACATGGCCGCCGACAATGCCGTGGCCGCCCAAGAAGTTGAGCTCTTTCGAGAACATATGCATCGAGCCGCCGAGGCCCTTTACGACACCGGTCTTCTTGCCCCACATCTCTGCCAAGATTGAGCGAGCGCTCGCGCCTCGTGCGTAGATGTGTCCGTGCTCGCGGTAGGTGGCGGTCACGTAGTCTTCTGGGCGAAGTGCCGCGACAGCACCCGTACAGACGGCCTCCTGGCCAATGGCCAAATGCAAGAAGCCGCCGATCTTGCCGACAGAGTACGCCTTTGCCGACGCCTCCTCCATCCGCCGAATCGAGAGCATGGTGCGATACAGGGGAAGCAATTCCTCCTCGGTGGTCGCCTCAAGATTCTCAGGGGTGTCAGGCTCTATTCGAATGTCTGCGCTGCTGGACATAGCGCCGCCAGCATAATGTCGCCCGGGGCACTTCGCTAGTTGCCCAGGCCCCCAAAATCGCTAGTAGTTTCGCCACAGCAACGACGCACTGCGATATTTTCAAGCGAAGGTTTCGCTGAGGCCGCCAACCCGGACAGCTTGCCTCCTGTCAACCTCCCGCCGTATGGTGAAAGGGTGGAAGTGGGCCGTACCAGAGTCTTGATCGTTGACGACGACGCGAGCATGCGGATCACGACGGCGGCCTCGCTAGAACACTGCGACACCCACGTGGTCGCCAGCGCGAGGGAGGCGATTGAGTGCCTGGCCGAGCGAACCTTTGATGTCATCGTGTGCGACCTCGTGATGCCCGAGATGACTGGTGCCGAGCTCTACGCATCGCTGCCCGAGGATTCCCCTGCGCGTGACCGCTTCATCTTTATGACGGGGGGGGCGTTGCCCAAGGCGATTCAGTCGTTTTTGGCGCTCACATCCGTTCCCCTCTTGCGCAAGCCTTTCCGGGTGGATGACTTGCGTGAGGCTGTGCGTGCTGTTGCGTGCGCCTAGACGCTATTTCGTTGACCCCGGCCTTGGGCTCCGTGCATCCTGCGCGCCCTTTCCCAAGGTAAAACGATGCGCCACATCTACTCAGATTTTATCGACAAAGTTGCCAAGCCTACCCGTTACCTAGGAGGTGAATACCTCTCGGTGAACAAGGATCCAAAGGACGTTGCCGGACGCATCGTGTTGGCGTTTCCTGATGTTTACGAGATAGGCATGTCTCACATGGGGACAAAGATCCTCTACTCGGGCTTGAACAAGGAGCCCGATCTTTGGGCCGAGCGTTCGTTCTGTCCGTGGATTGATATGGAGAAGGAGATTCGCGACCGCGATCTAAAGCTCGTCTCCCTGGAAAGTCAGACCCCACTCTGCGACTTCGATGTGGTCGGCTTCTCTCTGCAATACGAACTCAGCTATAGCAATGTTCTTACGATGCTGGACTTGGGTGGCATCGCCCAGAAGAGCAGTGAGCGCAAGAACGATGCGCCACTCGTTTTGGCAGGAGGGCCCTGTGCGACCCATCCTGAGCCCATTGCCGACTTTATCGATGCGTTCTTTATTGGCGAGGCCGAAGAAGAACTGGCAGGCCTTGTGCGCGACTTCTCCAAGGGGCGCCGGGCCGGGCGCGATCGGCGCGAACTCCTAGCTGAGCTCGCCGGACAATACCCAATCTACGTCCCGAGCCTCTACGAACTTATCGTAGATGAGGACACAGGCATGCAGGTGGTTGGAAAGCCTCTAATGCCAGGGGTTCCGGAACGCGTGAATCGCGCGATGGTCGCAGACCTAGATAAGTACCCATTCCCCTCGGATGCGCCCGTGCCCTATGCAGAGGCGATCTTCGACAGGGCTGGTGTTGAGATTGCTCGCGGTTGCACAGAAGGGTGTCGATTCTGTCAGGCCGGAATGATCTACCGCCCAGTGCGCGAGCGTTCCCCGGATTCCATCGTCAAGAGCATTGTCGATGGTGTGAACAAAGCCGGCTACGATGAGACGTCGCTTACGTGCCTTAGCACCGCTGATTACTCAAGCATCACGCCGCTTGTGAAAAAGGTCATGGGCCAGATTCGCAAGAAGCGGGTCTCTCTCTCCATTTCATCATTGCGCGCATACGGCCTGGGAACCGACATCCTAGACGAGATGGCGCAAATGCGGATCTCAGGTCTCACGTTTGCACCGGAAGCTGGCACGCAGCGCATGCGCGACGTCGTCAACAAGAACGTGGGCCAAGAGCACATCGAAGAAAGCGCGCGCCGCATCTTTGGTCGTGGATGGCATCGCCTCAAGCTCTACTTCATGATCGGTTTGCCGACGGAAGAAGACGAAGACGTCATCGGTATCGCCAACACCGGCAAGGACATGCTCAACATCGGTCGCAAGGAATGTGGCCGAAAGTCAGAAGTGACGGTTTCGGTCTCAACCCACGTGCCCAAGCCACACACGCCGTTTCAGTGGTGTGCGCAAGACTCGTTGGAGCAAGTTGGCCGCAAGCAAAACATGCTGCGAGGCGAACTTCATCAGCGTGGCATGAAACTCAAGATGCACGATAAGGGCGTCTCCTGGGTCGAAGGCGTGATGTCCCGTGGCGATCGCCGAGTCGGTGCAGCTGTGCTTCTCGCATGGCAACGTGGCGCACGCTTTGATGGATGGACCGAGTGCTTCGACTTGCGCAACTGGCAAGCCATCATCGAGGAGACCGGCCTTGTTGCGGATGAGTATCTTGGCACGCGTCCGATTACGGCTCGTCTGCCTTGGGACCACATTGACGTTGGTCTGGAAGAAGGTTTCTTGCTGTCGGAATACCGCAAAGCGGTGAAGTCTCGACTCTCGCCTCCATGCGGAAAAGTGCGCGGACATTTGGTGCACCACTCGAACCTTGAAGAGGCAGAAGCCGAGACGGGCAAGCTCGTTTGTTACGACTGCGGCGTAGCCTGCGACCTTCGTGCGATGAAGGAAGAGCGTTTGGTCTCACTCAAGAGCTTGGGGGCAGAGAAGCCTACGCCTCCTCGCGAGAAAGTTGTGCGGGCGACCAAGGAAATCAAGGGCCAAAAACATCCGCAGCCTCGGCCCGAGGATGAAGGGCTTGTGACGCGCCGAATGCGTCTGCGATACGCCAAGGTTGGACGCATTTCCTACCTTGGGCACCTGGATACGATGCGCGTCCTCGCTCGTCTCTTTCGCCGTGCAGATATCGATGTGGCGTACACCAAGGGCTTTAGTCCCAAACCCAACATGCAATTTGCCCCCGCTCTTCCACTGGGCGTGTCCAGCTTTGGCGAACTCGTCGATGTTGTCTTGGTGACAGATCTGAGCGACACGGAAGTGCATGAGAGGTTGGTTGAGGTCTCGCCAGAGGGCATCAACTTTACCGGCGTCTGGGAACTCTTTCCTGAAGACAAAGGGCTCTCGAAACTCATCGAAGGCTACGAAGTTCTTATCTGCCCAGCAGAAGACGACGCACCGTGGGATGAAAAGCGCCTGGGGCAGGTGGCAGCAGAGTTTCTTGAGAAGTCCGAATTGTTCGTAGACCGCAAGAAGAAGCAAATCGACGTTCGATCGTTTGTTGCCGGTGTCGATGTTCTGGATGCGAGTGCTAGTAATCAGCTGTGCGCGGTGCTCGATTGGCCCAGCGCTCCGGCTCTCGTCCGCGTTCGAGTAAAGAGCACCCCAGAAGGCAGTACCAAGCCGATTGAGGTGTCACGAGCGATGGGAATTGCAGGGTCCGAAGCTCCTGGCGATCCGGTTGTTCGGCTTGCGCGTCTGGGCTTCTCGGGTGTGGCATTCGAAGGCACTGACGAGCGTTGGGGGCGGGGCGCTTCCGCGTCAAACTAGCTGCTCGCACCTAGCTAGTTTGCCATCCCACTGCCGCTACGTATCGAGGATTCGATGGCGTTTCGATCGATACGCTCATGGAATCTTCGAGGCAGCCTCCGCACTGGCAACTCGGCATTCCCCGAACCTCGCGCTGGTGCATCGACCAGAATAGGACGGAGCCCACAGCCTCACCTTGGGGCCTTCTCCGCTTACAGCGCAGGATGAGGAAACGCCCATTGCCTTACGTGCGGAGGAACTGGGAATAGAGGTATCGGACTCAGTGTTTTTCTGGTGACGAAGCCATTGCAAAAGGACCGCGCCCCCGATGCGAGAGGTTCTACAGCGACAATTGCCTTTGCTGCCACCTCTTCCTAAACACGCACATCGCAAGGACCGCCCTCTCGGAGGCATCGGCGCGAATCGCCGCTGGCTGCAAGAGACGAGACGTTGCCCCTGAGGGCCGCTATCCGTGAACGGCGAGGCGCTTGCGCAAGGCGTCTCGCTTGGCGCTCTGGATTTCCGCAGAGCTTGGCACGCGAGCGACAGGTCCCGTGGGTTCGCAGCCGCGCTCCTTGAACGCTCGCTTGTAGTCGGCAAATCGACCGCCGGCGAGATGGGCGTCGTACAACGCCAAGCCTGCGGTGCTCGTGCCCTGGGCGAGCATGTACTCGACCCAGGCCCATCGAGCCGACGTTGGACGGACGATGACTTGCCCCTTGAGCCCTTTGCGAAGGCGCTTGAGTCGTTTCTCCACGACACTGATTCCCGCGAAGGGCTCGCCATCAAGCGGCGTGTGACGTTTGGCAACAAATGGAGCGATGCCGAGCGCAATCTTTCCGTGCACCTTGTGCAGTCGCATCATGAAGTCGATGAGCTCGTCGATGTCACCATCGGTTTCGCCGGGAAGACCGAGAATCATGTAGAGCTTGAGCGTGTGCAGCTTGTGTCGGCGCACCATCTCAGCGCAGCGAATCACGTGCTTCTCTTGCGTAACGCGCTCAATTCCCGAACGCATGCGCTGACTTGGGGCATCGAGCGCAACGGTTAGTGTTCGGTAGCCTCCACGCCCTAGGAGCGAGACAAATTCGTCGTCGAGCTTGTCGGCGCGCAATGATGAAATTCCGATCTCCAGGCCCCGATCAACGAGAGGTGCGACAATCTCAGTGATTTTCGGATGGTCGGTAACCGCCGCACCCACGAGCCCAACGCGCTTCGCGTGACTTGGGATTCCCGCAAGAACCTCCTCGGGGGGCACAGCGCGCATGCCGCCATTGGTGCTTCGGCGCATCACACAATACGTGCAACCACGCGAGCAGCCTCGGGCAACTTCGGTGAGGAACATCGAGCGCAACTCGGTGTTTGGCGTGATGATTTGAGAACGCGCGGGGAGGCTGAGCATCGTTGCTTGCGCCACCGGAGGGCATCGATCACCGTCGACGGTTGGCAAGTAGAATCCAGGCTTGCCTGCAAAGTGCTCACATACGCGTTTGCGGTCGAAATCAAGTTTCGCTGCGGTCGTGCACAGGTCTAAGAAAAGTTCTTCACCTTCGCCGACGATGATGATGTCGAAGAAGGGCGCCAGCGGGACGGGGTTTGAGAAGGTGAGCGGGCCGCCGGCAATGACCAAGGGCGCATCGGGCGAGCGGTCGATGGCCAGTGGAGGCAACTTGCACAGCCGTAGACAGTCGATGGCACCCGCGATCTCAAGCTCATACGCGACGCTAAACGCAAGCATTGGGTAGCTTGCCACCGAGCGGTCGGCTTCCATGGTGTGTAGGAGTTCTCCGCGTTCGAGCATGTCTCGCGCGTTGTCTGGCAACATGGCTCGATCGGCAGCAAACGACTCGCACTCGTTTACTTGGCGGTAGATGCTTTGGTAGCCAAGAGACGACATCGCGGCCCGGTACGGACTTGGATAGCAGAGGGCGATGCGATTCGGCGCATCTTTGAAGATGGTGCCCTCTTCGTCGTCCAGAAGTCTTTGGTGCTCTTCGCGTTGTGTTGACTTACTCAAGTTGTTTTGCCGACGATCCAATGATTGATCCAGTTGTGAAAGACCTGTGAAGCCATCGAACAGTCTTGTGCCGATGGGACGTTTTCTCGATCGTCCAGGTACCGTTGCATCAATGGGGTGGAGAATTCGGGGTGGTATTGCACGCTGCGAATGTGGTCGCCGGCCGCCAGCGCTTGAACCGCACAGCCTTCGCTCGCCGCAAGCACGCGAAGTCCGTTACTGAAGGAGACGGCGTGTGGATCCACTTGGTCGTAGTGGGTGAGTTGCGCGAGAAACGCTTCGGGCATATCGGCAAAGAGAGGGTCTGTCTTGCCTGTTTCGGTCAGGGTGACGGTATGGCTGCCATGCTCTCCGTCGCCTTCAGCGGGGACTGTTGGTGCGCCAAAGGCACACCCGATGAGTTGGTGACCAAAGCACACGCCAAGCACTGGCGTTTCGGTTTCGGCGGCTTGCCGAATGAGCTCGATCGCGTTTTCCATCCAAGGCTCAGGCTGCGTAAGCGAGGCGGGCGCCCCGGTAACTACCATGCCGGAATACGTGCGCAAATCGGGTTCGCTTTGTCGCTTGCGCACGTCCCAAGCCTCAAGCGCTACTCGTGGCCCCATCGCCTCGGTAAACCAACGCATGTAGTCGCCGTAAGCGCTCTCAATTTCTTCGGGGGGCTGGCCACAAACCATGGCCAGAATGCGATGCGACGTCATTTCGCTGCATCCTACATGTCATGTCCAAGATGTCTATCCGAGGCTTGTTCCCACGAGGAGATATGGCATAGCTTCCATGCATGATTCGCTACATCTTGGCTATCGCACTCCTCGCATCTTGTGGTGAAGATAAGAAGGACGACCCCGCTACGGCGCTTCCTGTGGCGAATTCCTGGAATTCGGGTGCCTCAGGTACCGCACCGCCCGTATCTGGTGACCCACACGCAGGCCTGGATATGGGTGGTAGTGGTGATCCGCACGCGGGATTGGATATGGGTGGTGGTGTCGATCCGCACGCAGGTTTGGACATGGGCGGCGCGGCGGATCCACACGCCGGTCTCGATATGAGCGGCGGGGAAACACCTGGCGGACTCATGGCGCCCGACCCAAATCGGGTTGTCGATCCAAAACAATTTGTCGCGGGTAGCATTGCCAGCAACGCAGAAACCGCACCTCTGATTGAAGCGGGCGCCATCATCTTTCTCTCCGTCCGCCCCATCAACAAGGCTACCGGAGAAATTCTTGGACAACCGCTTGCCGTCGAGCGAATTGACGTAAGAACTCTTCCGGTCGACTTCCACCTCAGCGGGGCAAATTCGATGGTTGCGGGTACTGACTTCTCCGGCGATGTCGAGGTGTATGCACGAGTGGATCACGACGGCGAGGCAAGTAGCGTTGAGCCCGGCGATATCGAAGGTCGCGTGCGAGGAACAATTCCCGCTGAGGGACTATCGCTCGTGCTGAACTCAGTCGTTAAGTAACAGCGATCGTGCGGCTACTCGGTGATAACGAGAGTTAGCGTGGCTGCTGCTGCGAGCAAAAGTAGGAAAACCGCCGAGAGCAGGAAGACGACGCGACGTTGGGGATTTGCCCCTTCGCCTCCGTACTGCGGCCCATAGCCCGGCTCGCTCCCTTGCAGGGGCACGGCGCCAGACGCGTTGCCGGGGTGCGGAATCGGCATTGCGCCGGAGCCATACTGTTGCGCAGGTGGAGGAGGAGAGCCGTAGGGCGCTTGTGGAGCTCCGCTTTGAAATTGTCCCGATGGAGGTTGTCCTCCGGGCGCGCCGTAGGGCTGCGGTATCTGCATCGGTCCGGAGCCTTGGTGCTGCGGCATTGGCATCGGCCCGGAGCCTTGGTGCTGCGGCATTGGCATCGGTCCGGATCCTTGGTGCTGCGGCATTGGCATCGGCCCGGATCCTTGGTGCTGCGGCATTGGCATCGGGGCCGAACCGTGCTGTTGCGGCATTTGCGCCGGCGCGGAGCCATATCCGGGTTGTGGCATTTGCACGGGAGCCGAACCGTGTTGTTGCGGAACTTGCGAGGCGGGAGAACCGTATCCCTGCGGCACGGCCATCGGTGCCGAACCCTGTTGTACGGGGACAGGAGCCGCTGCCGGTGGTTGCACCCTTGGCGGTGCTGCCGGTGAACCCATTCGGGGCTGCTGCGCTTTCATGGCGCCCGAACGCGGCCCTGCCACCTGAGCCGGGGAAACGATGCCGCCAGGACTTCCCGGTGTCTTGCCTTCGGCGCGGGCCAGAAGTTCCCTCGAAATCGGCTCGGTTTGCGCGAGTGCCATTCGTCGATCGCGCTTGGTCGTTGTCGCGCTTGCGTAGGGATTCTCAGTCTTGGCTGCGGCCTTTGATTTCATCGCCGGAACGGTGCTCGCACGTCGCTCGCGCTCGGTTTCGTTCTTGGTAATTTCGTCTTCGACAGAGGGCTGCTGCGCGGCAACAAATTGGTCGGTGGCGCGCTCGTGTGGGCCCGCACCTCCACCTGCGGTCGTCTCTTCCTCCAGAGAGTTACGAGGCTCGCGCGGCAGGGCGTGGCTGCGCGCAGCGACAAGATTGGGCGATGTCGAACCGGGCAGGGGGCCACCAACATCGGCGGCCCACTGGGCGTCAAAGTCGTCGTCGTCGAACTCTTCCTGATCGGTCTCCTCGTCGCCGACGATGGCAATGCCCGCAAAATGCGGATCTACGACTGTGCGATTCTCTGAAGGGTCGTCGTCCTCGTCATCATCGCCATAATCGTCTGCCACTCGGGTTTCGGCGGGACCCGTGTATTCGCTTACGATGAATTCCTCGCCGGCCACGGTCGGCTCTTCCACGGGATCGAGACTTGTAGCCGCGCGCGAAACTAAGAGTTCTTCTGGGGAGTCAAGAATCTCCGATGCCAGGTCGATTTGCAGACTGGCTTCCGCTTGCGGCGCATCGGGGTTCATGTTTGTGAGCTGTTCGTGACCGGCAAACGCGTTGTTCGCGCGCGCAAAGGCCCAAAGCTCATCCCGCAGCTCTCGTGCACTCTGGTATCGATCATCAACATGCCGAGCCAGCGCCTTCAGCGCGATAGCATCCAGCTCGGGGGGAACTTCCGGGTTCAGCGAACTCGGAGGATCGGCGTGCGCCGCTCGCGCGCGTTTCAGCGTCTCAAACTCCGTCCCGGCCTGAAAGAGCGGCCGAGAGGTGAGCATTTCGTGAAGCAAGATGCCGGTGGCAAAAACGTCGGAGCGATGGTCGACGGGCAACCCTCGGATCTGCTCGGGCGACATATACGCGAATTTGCCTTTGACCAAGCCCGCCATCGTTTGGGTAGATCGGCCATCGGCCTTGGCGATACCAAAGTCGATGATCTTCACTTCGCCCTCGTTGGAGATGAGGATGTTGTGCGGGCTGATGTCTCGATGCACCAAGTTTAGACGCTTGCCAAAATGGTCTTGTTTGTTGTGGGCATAGTGCAGCCCCTCGCAGACCTTGATGGCGATGTGACAAGCAGTGGAGACCTTTAGCTTGGTCTTGGTCGCACTTTTGCGCTTGAGGACTGCTCGGAGATCCTGCCCTTGAACAAACTCTTGAACGATGTAGTAGCGACCATCGACAGCACCCAAGTCAAAGATCTGCGCGATGTTGGCGTGGTTGAGCTGGCCCGCGATCTTCGCCTCGTCGATCAGCATGTCGACGAACTCTTTGTCACTCGCCATAGACGGCAAAAGCAGCTTGAGCGCGACCTCGCGTTCAAAGCCTGCTTCCCCGAAAGACTTCGCACGGAAGACCTCGGCCATGCCCCCATGGCTAACTCGCTCAAGGAGCGTGTAGTTTCCGAACTGTTTGGGCTCCATCGCGGACTCGAAAGGCCTCCGAATCGTAGCAGAGGTGGATGGCTGGTGTGCACTTCCTGGTAGGTTCATAACCTACGTAGCGAGACCGGATCCCGCGCTCGTGGTATACGGTCGCCCCTATGCCGAACTACTCCAGCATCCGAGACATGATTAGCCACCGCATCGTCATCGAGTATGACACCGGTGCGCGCATTGTGGGTTACTTGAGCAACTGCCGTCCCAACGAAGGTGAAGTCCAGCTTGTCACCTTGGCCCGGGCCCGGTTTGAGGACTCAGATGGCAATGTGCTTGAGACACACGATTCACTGACGGTCTGCCCAAATCTCGTCACGGGTGTCGCTCTTGAAGAGGGCCCTTCGGGGCGCGCGTAGGTCGTAGGCTTCTAGGTCTCGTAGGCTTCCCAAGCCTTCCCAAGCCTCGCGCTCGTAGCGAGACTGGGATGCTGCGAGCAACGCGAACACTCAGCCGAGACGAAAAGAAAACTCAGCGAAGAACACTCCTTCGCCGAGACGCAAGACTCACGTTCGTTGTGAGCCCACTCCTACGAGTCGGCGCGCTTGCCGAGCGTGCCGCCAAACTCGTCGAATAGCTTGTCATCGTACTCGTCTGCGAAGTTGCGAACCGTGTCGACAAGCTCGCGCAGCTCACTGCGATCCAAGTCCAATGTGCTGCGCTCGCCGAGCAACTGGACTTCCGGGTCTTGCAGCGCAAAGGCTGCTCCGGTGATCTCTACAGCGTTTAGCGCCAAGAGGCGGGCAAAGAGGGCCTCGCGATTGACGCCCTTCTCCAAGGTCAAGACGGTTGCCGAGACTCGAAGTCGGTAGCTCTTGGGATGCTCCACCAAATCGATGTCGATGCTTGCGGAGCCCTTTCGAATGGTCCACGCCTCAGCGCTGCCCGTTCTCTCTCTGCGGCATTCGTTCACAAAGTGGCCCAGATCAATGAGCACGTCTTCCACCATCGCCACGGTGGATTCGAGGTTTGCTTCGCGCTCGTTCGCGAAGAGACTCATGTTTGACTCTTCCATCATCTACCTCGCTTGCGAGTATCATCGCTTCGTTCCTGGGGTTGCGTCCACTCCACTGCAGGGCAATTCATCGCATGGCAGCATCTAAGCAACGCACCTACCTGGCAATCGGGATTCTCGGCGCGGTCCTGGGGATTGTTGTGCTTGTTTGGGCGCCCTGGAGCCGGCCCGCGACCCAGATGAAGCCGCCGCTCGCAGCAATCGACGCCGGCGGGATCCGATCGACGCTGGGGAAACAGCCAGCCCTCACTCCTGTAAAAGGCATCGGAGCGCATTCGATTACAGGCTGGGTGCGCGGCGCAGACGCGAGCGCGTTCGCCAATGCGCAGGTGATCGCAACGCTAGAACTCGGGCCCGGCGTTCGCGGAGTGGCACCAAAGAGCGCAACTGCAGTTGTTGCAATCAGCGGAGCCGACGGTGCGTTCACCTTGGAGGGCCTTGAGCCGGGCCGGCATCGCTTGAGAATCGAAGGCGAGGGCTTGGTCACAGCCGAACTCCGCTTTGTTGAGGCTTCGGGGGCCGGTCTTGTGATTTTGGTTTCCCGCGAGGTGAGCGTTGGCGGGCGAGTTGTGGGTGCCCTTGGGGATTCGGAGGAGGTTCGAGTATTTCTTAGGTCAGAAACCTCAACGCAAATGCGCGACGTTCGAGCGCTCGCCGATGGAAGCTTTGCGTTTCCCGGTCTCGCCGAGGGGCGCTTTCAGCTTTGGGCGCAGGGGCCAGGGCAAGCTTCGCCAACACAGTGGGTGGAACGGCTTGGCCTGGGGCCCTTTGAGGAGGCCACCGTTGCAATGCAAATCGCCCACACGCTCACGGGCCGCGTTGTCGAACAAGGGAATTCCGAATTCGGACTACAAGCGAATGTGAGTGTTCAGAGCGCTTTGGGGCAAGAACCGGCAAGGCAGGCCATTTCAAATGCCGATGGTTCCTTTGTCGTGGAAGGCCTTCTGGAGGGCCGATGGATCGCAACCGCGAGCGCGCCGGGATACATGGCAAGCGAGTCTCAATCGTTTCTGGCAGGATCTCAGTCGGCATTGCTCCTGTCGCTCGATGGCGGTGGCCGGGTGAGCGGAGTCATCCGTTCCGCGTCGGGAGGAGTGCTCGCTGGCGCGCAGATACAGCTTATTGGTGTTGGCGCAGACGGAACCGAAAAACGCTACGGGCAGGGACTCGCTGGCGCAGATCCTTCTCTCGCACTGGCTGCAGGGCAACGATTCATCGAACGCGGCGAACTCGGAGTTCTTCTGGGGCCGATTCCGTTGGTTCCGCCGCCAGGAGCCTACGTGAGTCGTGTCGCATCAGTTGTTGAAGCGATAGACGATCCGCTCGCTGAAACTGTAGCGCTTGGGCGTTCCTCGCAGTTTACGACGGACGAGCTTGGCCGCTACGAACTCTTCGGGGTGGATGCCGGTCGCTACCGAGTCCATGTTCGGCATCCGGATTTTGCCGATTCGGTGAGCCGTCCGTTTGACATTCGTCCGAAGTCGAAGGGGCTGCGCCGCAATGTTGTGCTGCGTTCCGGGACGAACCTAACTGGGGCTGTTTTGACAGAACTGGGCGTTGCCGTTGTTGGAGCATCCGTTTTTGCGAGATTTTCTGATGAACGCGAACAGGCGCTCGCAGTTACCGGGGATGACGGACGTTTCACCTTTGCACCGATGAGCGGCCCCATGGATATTGTGATTGAAGCGGTGGGCTTTGGCCGCTATCGCAAGCGGCTGACACTCGGTGGCGGCGGAATTATCGCTAGCGCAAAACACATAGAAGTGCGGCTTGTGAAGGCCGATGCGGTGATGGAGGGGCGTTTGGTGGACGCTGCAGGCTTCCCAATTCGCGATGCCTCGGTTGCCCTGGTTGAAGGCACCGATGGACTGCCGGTTCGCCCAACACGAACGGGAGCCGATGGCCTCTTTCGGCTGGACGGGCTCTTGCCTGGCACGCATCTCGTAAAGGTGTCCCACCCAGAATACCCGCCGTACGTGCAGAAGGCGCCAGCTGCAGCCGATGTTGAGTTGGTGGTGCCCATCGGAGCTTCTGTGGTGCTGAAGGTAATCGATGCCGGGACCGGGGCTGCCCTTGCGATGGTAGATGCTGTGCTCGTGCAGAAGGGCAATGGCGGTGAATGGCGCAGTGTTACCGATGCTGATGGCACGGTCTCGTTCTCGGCAATTCCATCGGGCCCGGCGGTCGTGGACCTGCGTCGACAAGGTTACGCGACGCTTTCCAAGAGCATCTCGCTGAAGGCCCGTTCGCAGCGCAGTACGCCCGCGCAGCAAGTCTCGATGCCGATGAGCCCCGGGAGCATCTTGGCGGGAATTGTATTGGATGCGAATGGCGATAGGCTCGAGGGCGCCTCGCTCAGCGTTGGAGAGAGCCGCTCAACCTCCGATAGTGAAGGCCGGTTTCGACTTGAGGATGCTCCGAGCGGCGCGGTTACCTTGATGATTGAAAAGGCAGCTGTGGTAACGAGGATTGGTCTCGATGTCGAATCGGGCGAAGAGCGCGTGACCATGGAAGTACGTGCGCTCAACGGCTCTGAAGGGGAGGGGGACACTCCAGACGAAGACGCGGATGACACCGATGTGCCCCTGGATGAAGAGGCGATCGACGAAGATTCAAGCGATGAAGAATCGCCCGAAGAAGAGAACTCGGACGAAGCGTCTTCTGATGAGAACTAGCGGCAGCAGTTAGCCGCGCCGGTGCACTTAGCCGCGCCGGTAGCAGTTAGCGGCGCCGGCCATCGAGAATGAGCGTTGGCGCGTTGTGAAGCTCTTCATCGATTTCTTCGGGCATGGAGCGAACACGTCCACGTGCCGCGCGCCCGTCGAGAATCGCCGTGCTCGCTTGGTGCAAGCCGTGATGCTGTGGAATGGCAGCAGCAGGCTGTGGCGATGCGTTGATTTCCGTGCGCTCTTCTTCTTCGCTGTCGACGTTGGTAGAGCCGCCATCGTCATCGTCATCGTCGCCGCGAACGTCGGTCTGAACCTCGGAGTCTTCGACTTGGGTGCCATCTGCATGAGGGCTAAAACGCGAGAATTCCGCGTTGGGGCCCAGTACGTTGGAGATTAGGTTTTCGCCAACGTCGCTCGATGGCTCGGCGGAAACCACGTACTCCTCAAGCATCCGAAGTTCGCGCTCGATTTCTGGACCAAACTGCTTTCGAACGTACCGGCCCAAATGGCTTCGGCTGTAGTTTGGCATTGTCGAGTTAAGAAAACTTCGCAGTGCTCGGTGCACGTCGTCTGAAGACTGGAATCGATTTGCTCGCGAGCGCGCCAAACACTTGTCGGTGATCTTTTCAATCTCCGGCGGCACATTCGGGACAATGTCACTAATGCGACGGTACTTCGCATCGCGCACCTTGATCAGAAGATCCATCTCGTTGGTGGCAGTGAACGGGGGCACGCGAGTGAGCATCTCGTAGAGCACCGAACCCAATGAGAAAATGTCTGAGCGATGGTCGAGCTTTCGCCCCAGGGCCTGCTCTGGGCTCATGTATTTGACTTTGCCCTTGATGACGCCTGTGCGTGTTTGCACGCGACTCAGCGTTGCTTTGGCGATGCCAAAGTCACACAGCTTGACCTCACCTGTGTAGGCGCAAATGATATTGGAGGGTGAGACATCGCGATGCACGATTTGAAGATCCGCACCCGACTTGTCAGTTGCGCTGTGGGCGGCTTGCAGTGCTGCTGCCATCTCTGCACCGACGTAGGCCGCATGACTCGGAGGCATCGGCTTCTTGTCTTGGCGGCATCGCTCTAGGATGGCGCGCAAGTCCTTGCCATCCACGTGCTCCATGGCGATGAAGTATTCGCCATGAGCGCGGGCGAACTCATACACCCGAGCCACATTTGGGTGTTTGAGAAGGCCGGCAATCTTGGCCTCGTCGACGAGCATTTGAATGAAATCGTCGTCTTCCGCCAAGTGGGCGAGCACGCGTTTGACCGCGACCAGGTGGGCATGACCACTCGCATCGAAAGTCTTGGCACGATAAATCTCTGCCATGCCGCCAAAGGCGATTCTGTCTAGGAGGTGATACCGCCCGAGTTGTTGCGCTCTTCGCACTTCGAATGATTTTAGCGAGCTACGCTGCACTTTGAAAGCGCTGGATTCCCGGAACGGCAGTAGAACGCGGGCGCTGGGGTAGGTGCGAGTCGGATGTACAAACCGGAAATGGACGACCTCGGGAATTTCCCTGTCGTTCTTTCGGCTTATACTGGGACCATGAAACGTCAGTTCCTTCGCGCCACTACCGTTGTTTGCGTCTCTGCAGCAGTATCCCTTGCTGCTGGTTGCTCAAAATCCGCAAAGAAAGACAATGCAGAACCCGCAAAGCCGGCAACTGTAGAGACCAAAACGGAGAAAGCAGACGATCTCGAAGCGGCCATCGCAGCGCCAGGAGCAAAGACGATCACCGCTGTGAGTGCCAACGGAAAGACCAAAGTACTCGAAATTGGCGGCACGGTCTTGGCGGAGACCGACACGTACATCGTGAAAGCAGATGTTCCGGCAGACCTAGCGAGCGGCGCTGAAGCTGTTGTGACGATTAATCTACTTCCCAAGACCGGTTGGAAGATCAACCAAGAGTTTCCAACGAAACTCAAGATCAAGGCCCCAGAGGGCATCACGTTGAATGCAGAGAGCCAAGGCGCTGCAGAGGCTGAGTCTTTCACAGAGAAGCAGGCACTCTTTAAAGTGAAATGCAGCCCAGAGGGCGCCGGCTCCAAAGAGTTTGCCGCCGACTTTCGCTTTGCCGTTTGCACCGACGCAACCTGCGATCCCAAGAAGGCTGAGTTGGCCTGGACGCTCAACGTCAAGTAGGCGCGCGTAGCAGACTCATGCGCGAGTGCCATGCCGAACACGGCGTGGCGACCGCAATTTGGGGCACAGGCCCAAGCTCCGACGATCGTCTGCCGTGACAGACTCCACAGATTCGATCGCGACACTACTGGTGCTCACCGACTCGGTGTAAGATCTTGGGATTATGGGATCTGAGGGCAAGGGTGTTCGTGCGCGACTAAAGGCTCTCAGCGAAGGGCTACAAACCGGCTTCAAGGAAAAGAAGCGGGTGATGACCTTTGCCGAGTACTTGGAGTTCACAGCTGAGCACCCGCGAAGGCAGTTGCGGTCATCGCCGCAATTTGCAAAGGACTGCTTCGACTACTGGGGCACGGACCAGGTTAAATACGCCTGGGGTACCCAGCGGCGATTTCGGATTTTCGACTGCCCATGGTCGGAACGAGGCGACCCGCTGTTGGGCCAAGAAGGCGTTCAGAACCAGGTGTATCGAGCGCTCTCGAACTTTGTGAATGAGGGCGCTGCGAACAAGCTCATGCTCTTGCACGGTCCCAATGGCTCGGCAAAGAGCACGCTGGTTCGCTGCATCGGTCGCGGTCTGCAGGCGTATTCCGAGAGGGACGAAGGAGCGATGTACCGCTTCAATTGGATCTTTCCCAAGCAGAAACTCTCGCGGGCAGACATTGGATTTTCGGGAGCCGACGGCACCATCGTCGATGCGTCGGAGAGCTATGCCCACTTGCCAGACGAACTCATCGACGCAAAGTTTGTCGACGAGCTTCGCGATCATCCGCTCTTGCTCCTGCCGCTAGACGAACGTCGGGCCTTTATGAGCGATTGTCTGGGCGGCGCCGCCGATCCGAATCAACCCGCAGCCAGCCGCTTTGTCGTTGCGGACTACTTGCAGCACGGGCAGCTCTCGCATCGCAACCGCGGAATCTTTGAGGCCCTACTTGCGAGCTATAAGGGCGACTTGCTCCGTGTACTTCGCCATGTGCAGGTCGAGCGATTCTTTATCAGTCATCGGTACCGCGAAGGCTATGTGACGGTGGAGCCGCAGCTGAGCGTGGACGCCCACGAGAGGCAGGTCACTCAGGATAGCTCGATATCGGCGCTTCCTCCGGCCCTTCAGTCGCTCGCTCTCTTCTACTACGGCGGCGAGTTGGTTACCGGCAACCGCGGACTCATCGAATACTCGGACTTGCTCAAAAGGCCTCTGGAAGCGTTTAAATACCTGCTGACGACGGTCGAGCAATCGAGCGTTAGCCTGCAAAATGCAACGCTCTATTTGGACCTCTGCTTTATTGGAACAAGCAACGAGATTCATCTCTCGGCGTTTAAGGAAATTCCCGAGTTTCAGTCGTTCAAGGGCCGCGTTGAGCTGATTCGCGTCCCCTACCTTCTGGAAGTTTCGCAGGAAGAACGCATCTACGAAGCCAAACTGCGCGAAGCTGCGCGCTCTCGTCATGTCGCTCCGCACTGCGCGTATGTGACGGCACTATGGGCGGTAATGACACGCGTTCGAAAGCCGCTTGTCTCGCTGTATCCCAAAGACATCGCAGATATCATCGATAAGCTTGGGCCCCTGGAAAAGGCCGAACTCTACGGATCGGGAAAGCCTCCTGCTGGGCTCACCACGGAACAGCGCCAAGCTCTCCAGGCCAACTTGGCCGATCTGCGAGGCGAGAGCGAGTCGTATCCAGTCTACGAGGGACTCACCGGCGCCTCTCCCCGCGAGTTGCAGACGGTCCTCTTCAACGCGGCAAATTCGCCGGCGTATGGGTACGTCTCACCACTGGCGATACTTTCCGAAATCGATGAGCTGTGCAAGCAGGTCTCGGTCTACGACTTTCTTAAACAGGAACCACAGCCCGGCGGATTCCACGATCACAGAGGCTTGATTGAGAAGGTTCGTGCGAGGTTGTTGGATCGCGTTAAAGAAGAATTCCAGGGCGCGATGGGACTTGTCGACGAGGCGGAGTATCAGCGGCTCTTCGACCTCTACATCCAACACGTCACGCACTACACCAAGGGCGAGAAGCTCAGAAATGCCAACACCGGAAAGTCCGAACCAGCGGATGAGCGCATGATGAGCCAGGTCGAAGCGACTCTTGGCATTGAGAGCGATGCGAAGGAATTCCGGCACTCGCTGATCTCAAAGGTTGGCGCCTGGTCACTCGACCATCCCAATACCAGGCCCGTCTACGAAGATATCTTTGCCGACTACTTTGCAACGCTCCGCGAGGCATATTTTCAAGAACACGAAAAAGCCGTGGGCACTGCCGTTGAACACTTCCTTATGTATGTAAGTGATGCCGCCGACTCGCTTAGTGATGAGGACCGATCTCAGGCCAAGAAGATCCTCGATTCGCTCACCTCTGAGTACGGCTATCAGGAGGATTCCGCTCGCGACATGATTCGCGTCCTGGCTCGAGAGCGCTACAGCAAGTGAGCAGGAGACGTGCAGGACTTGCAGGAGCGAGGGCATCGTCTTACGATCACGTCGTATGCTGAGGTGCCTCGTCATAGCTGCACTCATCACGGGTAGCGCATCCGTTGCTGGGGCCAAGGTTTTTGAAAAGGGCCCGTACCTGCAAAACGTTTCGAAGACCTCGATGACTGTGATGTGGCAGTCATCGATTTCGACGCCAGCCACGCTAACGCTGCACACCGATCCTGAGCGCGTCTTTGAAAGCGCCGCCGAGCAGATTCACGAAGTCATCATTGATGGCCTTGAGCCGGAGCAGCGCTATCGCTACACGGTGGAGAGCGACGGGCAAGTGCGCACGGGCGAGTTTGCTACCGCACCGGTTTCGGGCGCACCGTTTTCCTTTGTGGTCTACGGAGATAGCCGCTCCAACGCGAATGCTCATGCCCGAGTGATTGAGCGCATTCGCCAAGAGGTTCCCGACTTTCTTCTCGGCACAGGGGACATTGTAAACGAGGGCGCTTCGAAGGCCGACTGGGACGAGCTTTTCGAAATTGAGGGACCACTTCTGCGGGAGGCTTCAATTTTTCCATCGCTTGGAAATCACGATCGTCAGGGCAGGGGACGTACCGCGAGCAACTACCGGAAGTACTTTTCGCTCCCTGAGAACTCTCCCGATCCGGAGCGCTACTACGCCTTTACCTACGGCAGTGCGCGATTTGTGATTCTTGATTCAAATACCTACTCCTTTGCTCTCACGGATCAGACCGCTTGGATCGAAGAACAATTGCAGGCGGCTCGTCTGGATAACGACGTTGAACACATCTTTGTGAGCATGCACCATCCACCGTTTTCTGTGTCACTCCACGGCGGTCAGAGCGAGCTTCGCGAAGCGTGGACACCGCTGTTTGAGAAGTACCAAGTCGATGCAGTCTTCTCGGGACACGATCATGTCTACAGCCGAGCCAAGAAGAACGGCGTGAACTACTTTGTCTCAGGCGGTGGTGGAGCGCCTCTCTATGGCCGCAAAGACAAGTCCGCCGACATCGACCTCGAAGCGACGCAGTTCTTTGAACGCACAAACCACCATCTTCGAGTTCATGTTGTTGGCTCGCATGTGGAGGTCGTCGCAGTTCGCGCTGATGGCACCATGATTGAGACCCTTAGCTGGGGCGAGTTGCCAAGTGTTTCCATGGCCTCGCTGCGGCCACGTCCCCCGCAGCACCTCAAAGCCGTGGGATCCGGCGAGGCACCAACGAGTTCGATGGGCGCCCCGAGTAAAGATGCTCTCGCTGCCGCCAAAGGACAGCAAGAGGACAAGGGCTTTGGGCTTCTCGGCATCCTGGGAGCCTGCATGACCCTGTGCGCTGGTGTTGTGGCGTTCTGGGCTTGGCGCCAGTAGCCGGCCTGTACCGGTTGCCGAAAGTTCGATCCGGGGCCGAACGTATTTTGCATCCGCGAGTGCTTCTCGTCTGAATAGTTCCGGGGGCGCTCCGCTGCGCAGGAGTACGCTTCGAATTGGGGTTGGATGCGACCGAGTTGCGCAGGGCCGTGCTTGCCCGTGCGAGAGGCGGGCCTGGCACCTGGGGCAGCAGCCCCTGCTGCGTGCTCTACGCCTAGGATGATCACTGCGGGATGAGTTCCGGGGGCTGTCGGGTGGATCTGCGTATTGGCTTCGAGAACTCCGCATGAGCTACTGCCCCAGTTGCCTGCCGCTGACGATGACTTCGGAACCGTGTTTGTTCTGCCCCAGTTGCCCAGAGTTCGTTCCGGGATTGCCCCGGGCGGTCGCGTCTGACCCGAGGGGTGGCTCTCGGTGTTCGCAGGCGACGCGGTGAAGTTTGGCTCAAGCAAAAGCAATTGGCGCTGTCGATTCTCTCGGATCGGCGCTCGGTCCGTGCGCAATGGTTTTGTCACCACTGAGAACCTGAGTCTCGCCACGGTATTCCCGGAGCCTCCGCACGAAAGGCAATCGGCGTTTCCCCATCCTGCGCTGTAAGCGGAGAAGGACCCGAGGTGAGGCTGCGGGCTCAGTCATATTCTGGTCGATGAACCAGCGCGAGGTTGGGGGAATGCCGAGTTGCGAGTGCGGCGGCAGCCTCGGAGATTCGAGTTGCCAGTGCGGCGGCAGCCTCGGAGATTCGAGAGCGAGTGCGGCGGCAGCCTCGGAGATTCGAGAGCGATTCGGTCAATGAACGACCGAATCCCCAACAGGTCGCTCTAGCCGAATACGAATCAGCTAGGCCGACTCCGCGCCAAACCCTACTCGCCGCAGCGTTCGGAGAGCACGCGCAGAACGTCGCCAACGGCCACGTCTTCTTCGGTGCGCGCTTGCATGTTCTTGAGCTTCACCATTCCCGATGCGACTTCGGCCTCGCCGATCACCACCACAAAGTTGCTACCGAGTTTGTCGGCTCGCTTGAACTGGGATTTCATGCTGGTCACTCGGTGTTCGAGCTCGACGTAGAGGCCCGCCCCGCGAATCTCCGCGCCCAATGCGAGTTTGATCGCCTGGGTGCCTTCGCCTTGAGCAACAATAAACACATCCGGCCCGCTTCGGTATTCTTCTGAGTCATCCGGCAAACTGAGAATTGCTCGCTCGACACCCAGCGCGAAGCCAACGGCGGGAACCGAAGGTCCGCCCAGGCTCTCGACGAGGCCATCGTAGCGGCCGCCAGCAACGATGGTGCTTTGCGTGCCCAAGCTCTTGGTGCTTGCGACAATCTCAAAGACGGTTCCGGTGTAGTAGTCGAGTCCACGCACCATGCGGGCATCGACGGTAAATGGGACGCCCATCGAGGTGAGCGCCGCTTGCGCCTCTGCAAAGTGTTTCGTGCTCTCTTCGCCGAGGCTGTCGAGAATGGAAGGAGCATCCGTCATCTTCGCCTTGCAGGTCTTCACCTTGCAATCGAGGATACGCAGCGGATTGGTCTCAAGCCGGCGCTGGCAATCGCCACAGAGTTCGTCCTTGAATGGCGTGATGTAGCCAACCAGTGCTTCGCGGTAGCTCTCGCGATCGTCGTTGGTGCCAACGGAATTGATCAGCACCTCGAGATTTGTGATGCCAACACTTGAGTAAAGCTCGTGCAACATGGCGATTTGCTCCGCCTCAACTGTGGCCTCAGCAACGCCATAGGCTTCAACGCCAATTTGGTAGAACTGTCGGTAGCGGCCGGTTTGCATCCGTTCGTAGCGAAACATCGGCCCGCTGTAGAACCAACGCGTCACCGGCTCCTTGCGGTGCATGGAGTGTTGGATGTAGGCCCGAACGCAGGATGCGGTGCCCTCGGGACGCATGGTCATCGACCGCTCGCTTTTGTCGGGGAAGGTGAACATCTCCTTCTCCACGATGTCTGTGGCCTCGCCAATTCCGCGACTAAATAGGTCGGTGCTCTCGAGAATCGGCGTGCGAATCTCCTGGTATCCATACCGGGAAAAGAGCTCTCGGCACCGGCTCTCAAAGTAGTGCCACTTGGCCGATTCCGGCGGAAGTAGGTCATTCATGCCCCGAACAGATTTGAGGGTCTCGGCCATGGCGCTGAAATACCATGGGGCGCAAAGCCGCGATAGGGCGCACTGGAGATCGTCGGGCTCTGAAGCCGCGATGGGGCCTTGCGGGAGACGGGCCGGAGGGGATAGAACGGGCTTGCCCACCATGGACTATCTGATTCGTTCCAGTCGTGTCATTGATGTTTCCGGCGGTGAAGTTTCGGCTGGCTCGCCAGGCAACGCTTCCGGTGCAGCTTCTGGGGTGCTCGACGCTGAGGTCGACGTGCTCGTTCAGGATGGCCGGATTGCCAAGGTTGGCAAAGGCCTTGCGGCGCCCAAAGGCGTGCGTGAAATCGACGGCCGCGGCAACATCGTCCTGCCGGGACTTGTCGATTTGCACGTCCACCTTCGGGAGCCTGGGCAGGAGTACAAAGAGGACATCGAGTCCGGGAGTCGCGCAGCGGTTGCGGGTGGCATCACAACCATGTGCTGCATGCCCAACACCCGCCCCGTGAACGATTGCCGAGCGATTACCGACCTCATTGTTCGCCGTTCCAAAGAAGTTGGCATCGCCAGAGTTCTTCCGATCGGTGCGGTCTCCAAGGGGCTCGAGGGCAAGAGCCTGGCCGAGTTTGGAGAGATGCAAGAAGCGGGCATCGTTGCGGTCTCCGACGATGGGCGTCCCATCATGGATGCCGGGCTCATGCGACGCGCTCTTGAGTACGGCAAAACCTTTGGCCTGCCTGTTGTGCAGCATGCTGAGGATCTGAGCCTCGCCGAGGGCGGCGTGATGAATGAGGGCGCGGTTGCAACCCGAGCAGGATTGCGAGGACAGCCTCCACAGGCCGAATCCATCATGGTCGCTCGCGACATTGAACTCGTCGAGTGGACCGGGGCCCAGTACCACGTTGCTCACGCTTCGACATCGCGGAGCATGGAGCTTGTACGCGATGCAAAAAAACGCGGGTTGCCCGTTAGCTGCGAAGTTGCACCGCATCACTTCACACTCACCGACGAAGCCTGCGCGACGTACAATACCGATATGAAGGTTGCGCCTCCGCTGCGCAACGAGTCGGACAGGCAAGCACTCTTACAGGCCCTGGCCGACGGCACTGTTGACTGCATCGCAACCGACCATGCCCCGCATTCCGAGGTCGAGAAGGACGTTGAATTTGACTGCGCATCGTGCGGGATGCTGGGCTTGGAAACGGCCTTGAGCCTCTCGCTTGAGCTAGTGAACGACGGCGTTATCGACTTGCATCGAATGGTCTACCTGCTTACCTCGGGCCCAGCTCGACTGTTCTCGCTTGCGAGTGGCATTGGTACCTTGACCGAGGGCAGCCCTGCCGACCTCGTTATGTTCGACCCGGAAGCGCGCTGGGTGGTGGATCGAAACACCGTGCAGAGCAAATCCAAGAACACGCCATTTCACGGTCGCAAGGTGCCAGGGCAGGTACTGCTCACGTTCTTTGGCGGCAAACCGGTATTTGATTTGAAGGGGCTGTGCGACTAATGACAATGACTACGCAACAGGCCGCAGTGTTGGTGTTGGAGAACGGGCGTGTGTTTCGCGGTTCGGTATTTGGACCCGCTGTCGAGCGAATCGGTGAAGTCGTCTTCAATACGGCACTTGCTGGCTATCAAGAAATTCTGAGCGACCCTTCGTACGCCGGGCAAATCATCGTGATGACGGCACCGCAAATCGGTAACACGGGCATCAATCGCGAGGATATGGAGTGCGCAAGGCTGCACTGCTCAGGTCTTGTGGTTCGAGAGGCGAGCCCCGTTGCGTCGAACTGGCGCAGTGAAATGAGCCTCTCAGAATTTCTCGTAGAACATGATACTCCGGGGATCGAGGGGATTGACACGCGCGCTCTTACAAAGGTGCTTCGCGACGAAGGTGCCATGCGCGGCGCGATTTCCACCGACGTTTCTGATATCGAAGGAATCTTGGCGCGCGTAAAGGCGAGTCCAAGTATGAAGGGCCGCGACTTGGCCACCGTTGTCTCGTGCAAAGAGAGCTATGGCTGGGATGAGCCCGCTTGGGTTCCGCCCGAGTTTGCCGCAGACCGCATCGTCGCCCAGGCCAAGTACGAGGTCGTCGCCTACGACTTTGGAATCAAGCGAAGCATCCTGCGAGACCTCCGTTCGATCGGTTGCAGCGTCACGGTCGTGCCTGCGGATACGGCGGCCGCTGAGGTGCTCGCCCGAAAGCCCGATGGCGTATTTCTTTCGAATGGCCCGGGAGACCCTGCTGCCGTGGAACCTGCAATCGAAGCCGTGCGAGAGCTTGCGGCGAGTGGGATACCGATTTTTGGCATTTGCCTTGGTCACCAAATCCTCTCCCTTGCACTGGGTGCCAAGACCTACAAGCTGCCCTTTGGGCATCATGGCGGCAATCACCCTGTAATGGACCTGAGCACGCGCAAGGTGGAAATCACTTCGCAAAACCACGGATTCGCCGTTGATGAGGCGTCCTTGCCAGAGGGGCTACGCTGTAGTCACAAGAACCTCTACGACGATACCGTCGAAGGCATTGAGGTCATTGGCTCACCAGTCTTTAGTGTCCAGTACCACCCCGAGGCCAGCCCCGGCCCTCATGATGCGTCGTATTTGTTTGAGCGCTTTGCGCAGCGCATGCAAAGTCCGCGATAGCTACCATGACTGGAGTCGCTATTCTTTCGCGCTGCACCGAAGCACTCATCGAGCGCTACGGCAAAAGTGAATTCGATGACGAACTGCGCCGCGCAAAGGACTCCTACTCCGAGCGGCGAGGGCGGGTGTTCGAAGACGACGAGCAGTGGGAGCGGTTCACAAAAGGGTTTCTTGAGTGGTACGTCGTTGAGCGTCACTGGCGTGACACCGGGCTTGCTCCTGCACAGCTCGCGCAGCACGACGAAGACGATGCCCAAATGCGGGCCGCTCTGTGTGCGCTCGGCTCCTCTCAACGCTGTCTCACCGAGATCCTTGCGGTCAAGAAGGGCCAGATGGTGGTGTTGGACCTGGTGGGTGGGGCGGAATTCTTGGTGCGAGAAGAACGCTCGCTTATTGGCCTAGAGAAGGGCGACGTTGTGGAGATTCGACTTTTCGGATTTGAAGATGCGGTCTCACTCGGGCGAACCTTCCTCTTTCACCCCGCTGGAACTGCAGCAGCCATTGCCGGCATCATTCAAAGCATGCGCAGGCAGTCTGCCTCACGAGCCGATATCATCGACCACATGGCTCTCCTGCGTTCGCGATCCCAAAGCTATCGACATGTCTCGCCAATTCGTATCTACGAGAGCAACGGCGAGCTCGCCAGCGCATGAGGCCTTGGATCGCGGCGTCCTTAGTCTTTCTCGGCTGCCTGTTTGCGGCGTCATCCACTGCCAACGCCCAAGTTTCCAATATCGATACCCCAGCATTTGGCATCGAGCGCTTTTGGCTAGAGCCGGGGCCGGGGGGATTTCTGGCGGGCACCGATGCAAGTGTTCTGGAGCCATCGGCGATGCATGTCTCCGTTTTGGCCACGCTCATGAGCAAGCCGATTGTTCTTACCGAGCTCCAAGGAGGGGCGGAAGTGAGCGTTCCTGTGCGGATTCGTCTCGGCTATGAGCTGGCTCTCGCTCGAGGCATCACCCGCCGTCTGCAACTCGGTGTCGCCATTCCTGTGGTGGCAGCGCAAGATGGCGATCGCTTGCAGGGCATTGACCTCTCAGAAACGTCCCTAGATCCCGTCGCAATGGGAGATGTGAGAGTCCACGCAAAGTTTCGGTTGCAAGAGCGTCCCGAGGCTCGGCTCGGCTATGGGCTGGCGATGAATCTTCGGCTTCCAACAGGCAATGAGAATCACTTTGCCGGCGAAGCGGGCGCTGTTCTTGGCTGGAACCTGCTTGTGGACTATCGATGGCGCGGGTTGCGGGTTGCCACCAATCTCGGCCTCCGGTTGCGCACCAAAGAAGTCATCCTGCTATCGCCTGCTCGGGCCCACACCAACGAACTTCTGGCGACGGTGTCCGCAGAGTACCGGCTGCCCAGTGTCCCGGTCGGTGTCCTGGCCGAGTACGCAAAGGTCAAAGGAGATGGACTCGGCCCGTCTCCAGGAGAAGCCCGTCTCGGGATCGCCGGCTATGTTCTTCCCCGCGCGACCGTCAGAGTTGCGACGTCGCGAGGGACCACGCCGGGCGAAGTTGGCTCGCCCGCGTGGAGGGTGATGACGGTCTTTTCCTACGAAGGTCGCTAGGACTGCTCTACGCTCTAGAAGGGTGCTTCCGTGTAGCAGTCTAGCTGCTCAGCGCAGAAGGCCTGTTGCGTTTGCGAATTGAAGGCACAGTTCTGAGAGATACAAGTCTCATCAGAAAAACACTCAGATCCGTTGTTGAGTGGTTCAATGCACCGAGTCACCTGCGGTGGCTGGGGCAGATTGGCCTCGCAAACAAGGCCAGGCAGACACTGGCGCTGTCCACAGAGGTCATCTAGCCCCTGCTTGGCAACACAGATTTCTGCTGCGGCAGGTCCGACACAGTCGAGAAGGATCGAGTTGCACTGTCCGGCAGGGCAGGCCTCGCCCAAATCTGGCAATTCAGCACACGCGCCGTTCTCGCATTGCAGAGGTCCAAGGCAGTTAAACTCGCACGTGGCGCCGACCGCGTCGACGTTGCCGCAAATTCCAAAGACGCAGTCCTGGTCACCGCTGCACTCTTGGCGATCTGTGCAGGCTGCCCCGGTTGGACGATCCGGGGCACAACGGCCCTGGGCCAAGTCGCAGAACATGTTGTCGTCGCATTCGAAGGAGGCTGTGCATTCGCTTCCCGTATCCCCTGGTTGACACGAGGGCGTACCGCCGGCAAACACGCAAACGTCGCCAGGCTGGCATGGAGCGCTGCTGCAATCCTGCCCGATCCCGACAGGCGATTGGCAGGTGCCGGTACAACACTCAATGGTGCCGTCGCATTGCTCGTTGTTGCAGCGGCTACCGAGCGCTGCGCATTCAAACTCTTCAAGGCACGTTCCGTTTGGTGGCGTGGTGCCACGGAAGACGGCCTCGCACGCTTCATCTCCTCCGTCGCCATCGCAACTTCCTGTCGCAAAGCTCGCGAGACAGTCCGCGGCAATGTTCGGATCGTAGTTTGCTTTGCCAGCGTCGATGGCAAATCCAAAGAGCCGGACTTGCGAAGTAAAATCACCAAAGAGCGAGGGAAGGTGGGTTGTGCATTCGTCCAGATCTTTGAAGAGCGATGTGCATCGAGTGAACTGTTGGCACTGGGCTTCGGTTAAGCACGCGCCCAAATCTTCAAACGCAATCGGTGCCTCGCAGGCGCCACTAACGGAGCCGTCAATGAGGTCGTCGCCGGCATCGCCGCTCCTACCATCGGTGGTCACTCCGCCGTCCCCATCGAGTGGAACGACTTTGCCGCATGCAGCAAAGGAGAAGCTAAGACTTGCGAGTAGAGCGAGACGAAGTAGTTTCATAGTTGGTGCTACCTAAGCTGAGTGTCGTTAAAAGCTGGTGACGTATGCATTCTCTCGCATTCTCGATGCGTTGTCATGCTTCCGCTTGTTAGGGCGCGTTGTCACTGGTGAGTGCTTCGATAAATGCGATCAGCTGAGACCGCTCTCGATCGCTCAGACGTGGGCTTCCCTGCGACTCCTTGTGCTCGAGTACTTGCAACAAAGACGTGGCGCTGCCGTTGTGAAAGTAGGGCGCGGTTTGTGACACACCTCGCAGGCTCGGCGTTTTAAACGCGCCTTTGTCGCCAGGGTTGCCTGTGTGCGCTCCGCGGCCTACATCGGGGGGCTCTGAAGTTGGAAGTCCGAGGTTGTGGTATTTCAGATCGGTGTAGAGGGGCGGCGCATGGCACGTTGCGCATCCAGACCGCTTGTTGAAAATCTCTGCGCCAGCGATCGCATCCTTCGAAACCGCCGTCGCATCACCGGCCTCATACCGATCCCACGGAGAGTTTCCGCGCACCAAACTTCGCACATAGGCCGCCAGCGCTTCCGCCGCCCTGTCTTGGTTTGGCTCGCTTTTGAACGCTCGCTGAAAGTGCGCCAGATACCGCTCAGACGTGGCCAGGCCCTGAATCCCCTCGGAGGGGCTTAGGCCGAGTTGTCCTTGCCAGTGACCGAGGATGTGAGCTTCCAGTGGTGATGTGCGGCCATCCCAGTAAAACTCTGAGTGGTAGGCGATGTTTACAAGGGACGGAGTGTGGCGTTGGTTTGCCAACCCTGCTGCAGTCTTGCTGATGGCCTCGCTGCTTGAGAAACCGTGTTCGGGAACGTGGCAGGTCGCGCATTTAGTTTCGCGATCCGCCGATAGTGCCACTTCTGCGAATAGTTCTGATCCAAGCGCAACCTTGTCGGCCGTTGTGAGGTTGTAGTCTGGGCTTGGGGCAGGTGGCATGCCGAGCGGAGTCGGCGCAAGCGCGGGCGCAGTTGGCAAGACGAGGGGGCCCGCATCGATGGCGGCAATCCCCGCGTCATCAGTTGCTGTAGGAAGGTTGGCTACCTCCCCTGTGCTACTTGTCGCAGTCTCCTTTGACTTGCAGCTTGGTGAGGCGCTTGCGCAGGCAAGCATTGTGGCCAAAGCGAATGCGGAACGAAACTGGGCTGACATAGGCTACTCGGGTTTGGCCGTTGGCCAATGCTCGGGAATACTCGTAAGAATTTCTAGGGCCGACTCGGAGCGGTTGAACGGAGGCATGATGTACACGCCAGCGACCTGACCGGCCACGGATTGCAGCGCTTCCTTGGCAATCTCAATGCCCTCCGCGCGTCCCGTTGGTCCAGCGCCTGCCTTTGCCATTCGGTTGCGGTACTCGGCCGGAATTTGCATGCCAGGCACCTCGTTGTGAAGAAACTCCGCATTGCGATGCGATGCCAGTGGCAGGATGCCCACCATGACCGGAATTCCCATCGGCTCCACATCTTTGAGGAAGCGTTCAAGGGTTCGCGAATCGTAAACTGGTTGCGTCATCACAACTTGTGCACCGGCAGCGCACTTCGCTTCCAGGCGGCGCAACTCGCGATCGTAATCGTGGGCCGCGGGTTCTGCGCCTGTCGCCAAGAGGAAGGCGGTTGGACTCGCCATCTCTTTTCCCGCTGGATCCACACCCGCATTGAGACCCGAGGCAATCTTTAGAAGCTCGATGCTATCCACGTCGTAGACGGGCGTGGCAAATGGATAGTCTCCCATCTTGGGTGGGTCCCCGGTAATGATGACCAGGTTGCGAACGCCAAGAGCATGGGCACCAAGGAGGTGAGACACGAGTCCTAGGTAGTTTCTGTCGCGACAGCAAACGTGAAGAATCGTTTCTGCGCCGGTCTGTTGTTGCGCCTGTGAGCAGAAGGCGAGATTGCTCATTCGAGCACTCGCCCTGGGGCCGTCGGCGACATTGATGGTGTTGACCCCGCCTTCTTGCAGCAGCTTGATCTTGCTCATCACCTTGGTGGTGTCGAGCCCCTGGGGGGCATTGAGTTCTACCGAGACCGCGAATTCCTTGTTCGCGATGCGATTGGCAAGAGCGCTGCGTTTCGCTGGATCGACCTGGGCAATCGTTCGAACTTGCGCCTCGGGTTTTCGTGACTGTGCCGCGCGAATTTCTGGTCGCTGCGGCCGTCCGCCCATCATTCGCACAGCCCCCGCCATGGCTTGAATGTGTTTTGGCGTTGTGCCGCAACAGCCCCCAATAATCTGCACGCCCGACTTTAAAAGGCGCCTTGCGTAAACTCCGAAATGTTCTGGGTTGGCAACATAGAGAGTGCGACCTTCGAGCTGCTCTGGTTGACCGGCATTGGGTTGCACCGAGACAGGAGCGCCACGTCCCACCATACGGCTTGCGATCTTGTAGAGGACGTCTGGGCCTGCACCGCAGTTGGCACCAATGACGTGTGCCCCGGCATCGACAAGACGCTGGGCGATCTCCTCGGGCTCCAAACCGCCTTTGGCGACCTGGTTGTCTCCAAAGGTGAGGTGAGCCAGGACAGGGATTTTTGAGGCCCGTCTGCGGCACTCGGTGATTGCGACCTCAAGTTCGACGATCGATGAAAACGTTTCGAGCGAAATGATATCGACGCCGGCTTGGCCCATGGCATCGATCTGCTCAGCAATCGCATCGCTGGCATCTTGTCGTCCGCGCTTGTTTGCGTACGCGTAGTGAATCCCAGTGGGACCAACAGCGCCCGCAACATAGGCCGAATCGCCAGCCACCTCTTTGGCAAGCTTCACGGCTGCAACGTTGAACTCAACAACCCGCTTCGCAAACCCATGCTTGGTAAGTGCAATTCGATTTGCGCCGAACGTGTTGGTCTCAATGATGTCGGCACCTGCTGCCAAGTAATCCTGGTGCACCGCGCGAATCATCTCCGGCTGGGAGACGCTCAGCTCGTCGTAACTGCGAGTATGAAAAACGCCGCGACCGTACAGCAGCGAACCCATTGCTCCATCAAGCAGCATGGGCCCCGCGTCGAGGGCTTCGAGAAAAGGCTTCACAGCCTAACGCTACGGAAGATCGACGGCGCGCTCAAGGATTTGGGTCGCTCGGTTTAACCCGGGGCAAGAGCGCTGCATGAGCCGTCGTCTTATTCCCAGCTGCGCGAGAGAAAATCGCGGAAGTCACTTAGCACGGAGGAGGCGGGATGCCCGTTGTACATTGGGTCACCCCAGGCGGGCAGGGCGTTGTCGGTTTCCATGTCGAGTTCGTAATGCATCATGCAGGTGTTGCGACCCACAGGGGTGAACTGGGCGGTTCCTGAGATTCGTGTGCTGCCTTCGGAACCGCTACACCAACGCACGGTGCGCGTGTCGTCATCGTATTCGTAGTGCATCGTGTAGCCCATCGAAGAACGCTCGAGCCTGGCGATGAAAGCGGTGCGTTTGGGGCGACCACAGGCTGTGCGCGAAATGACCCGAGACGACCGAACCACCGCCATCCATTCATGCACCCGCTCGCTATCGCAAAACGCCTCAAACGCCTGTTGCGCAGAAACCGGTAGCGCTGTGCTCAACACCCGAGTTGGGGGTTCCATGTCTTCGATGGTCTGATCCTCAAGAGCAACTCCGAGTTCAAGGTACTCGGGCAGCCGGATGGCAACCTTCGTCGGCTCTGGGGCCAGAGCGGGGTACGGGCGGGTTGGCAAGTCTTCGCTGTCGAACATGGGTATCGATTGGTATGAGCAACCTTCGTGCCTACATCTCGCTACACTGTGTTCAGCTACTTACACGCCTTTGTGGTGGCTAGACCATTCAATTGATGTGGGTAGTGGGCAGCTGGTGGAGACTCAGGGCCTCGGGATCGCACAGCTTTTGGGCATTCCGCGATTTGGCAGAGGCAACCTTCAAGCCTCGATTTGCTAGCTGGTGAGGGCCACAGTCACGTGGTAGACCCGGCATGTGTGTGGCGTCCTAGCACTGCTTTTCCTCGTGATTCCAGCGCTGGAGATCTATGTGATCATCGAAGTCGGCGGGCTCCTGGGCACCTGGGCGACGCTGGCAGTCATCGGTGTAACCGCGATTGTCGGAGCATCGCTCGCTAAGAGCCAGGGACTTGCCGTTCTCACCAGGCTCAAGGAGTCGGCCACCAGTGGAGAAGGGACCGCGACCGCGATTGTCGAGGGAGTGCTCATCCTGGCCGCAGGAGTGACACTCTTGGCCCCTGGATTCATCACCGATGCGATCGGTCTCGCTCTGCTAATCCCCCCGATTCGAGGCGCAATTGCCAAGCGTCTTGCCAGCAAGATGACGATAGGCGTCATGCAGAGCGTGAAATCAGAGTTTTACCAAGGCGGCAGAGACGACGACCCGCCACCGCCTGGCGTCATCGACGTCTAGTTCGGTTCCGCACCTCTATGGAACTGGGCCAAGTGGAAGTAACTTGGCCAGCTCAGCGTAATCTCGGCCAACGCAGCTTTATCAGAGCCAAATTGAAGAAGATCGACTGCAGGCCAGTCCATATCGCAATGACCGCCTGGAAGCGTCCACTATGAATCGACTAGCCCTGTGGTTTCGCAGTGCTACCCTTAGTCGGGTGCGCCCCCAGCCATACCTCCTGGTTCCCGTGATTCTCCTCAGCCTGCCCGCCGTTGCTGCGGCCGGTGTGTTTGGCGGATTTGCCGAGGGCGATAGGTATCGCAAGGGCTCAGACACGCTTTGCACAGCGTCCGCGAAACAGGATGCAACTCCGGTTTGCGAGGCATCCTCGGTGGCGGCACTGGCAAAGCTATCGTTTCAGATGGGGACCAAGCAGCAGGGGCAACGAAGTGTTGTGACCGTCCAGAAAAAGGGCAGCAAGCTTGCGGTTGCGGCGGCGGATGACGGAGCTGCACTCGCAGCATGGGATGCCGGCCAAGTGATTGGCGGGCTGGGGGACGTATTTCTCTCGCCAGACAAGCGGTGGGTTGCCATTGAGTACAAAACCCGCTTTGCAGGACGCGTCGTCGAAGATGTGGTTCTCCTACCGATAGCCCTACCTAAAGCCGCTGTGGTGCCAGCTAAGAGTAATTCTGTTGCGCCAGTTGCGGTTAAGAAAAAGTCTGAGCCGGCGGAGTTTCGCGAGGCCCTGAAGAAAGCCGCTCGCTTTGCGCGCAGTCGGCGCTCCTACGATAAGGCCGAGAATGCTTTGCAGCGCGCCCTCGCAATCGTTCCCGAGCATCCCGAGGCACTCTTTCAACTCGCGATCCTACAAAACAAGCGCAAAAGCGTCCCAGGCACCATCAAGGCCCTAGCCGCGTTAGCAGCGTCAGAACACGAGGAAATGCCACGGTGGCGAGTCGAAGCCCGTGTCGATGTGCGTTTCAAGGCCCTTCGAGGCAACGAGGCGTTTCGCAGCGCGGTCGGTATCACCCGCGCTGCAGGCGATGCACCTTCGCTCTATGAGCGACTTGTTGCCCTCGGTGGACGTTGGGAGCAGGAGGCGATTCCCTGTGAGCAGCCTCAGGTCAATTTGACGTTGCGCCGTGACAAGAAGCAGCGGTTCGACTTGGTGATCCGCTCGAAGTGCCAAGGCATGGCGGAGACCACTCGGCTCGATGGCACCTGGGCCAGCAGCGGAACCCATGGCATCGGCCTGAGCTTCCCCAATATGGAGTCCGACGACGACCAATTGACGTGCCGCGTCGAACTCTGCACCGACGACAGTGGTGAGGATTGCGTGCGCTGCCAACCCGACCCAGAATCAGAGTTTTTGCTGCGGACGGTTCGCCGCTAGGGGATCGCACCTAGCCGGGCGAAGCTCACTCGGATTCAAGTTCTAGGCTCGGTTCTGAACATTCGCCTCGTTTCGGCTACTGACGTATTGCTCACTCGGTTTGCCGAAGGAGCAAGGTACGATGAAGAACGTGGGCAAAACGACAGGAGAGCATCCGGCCATTGGGCCGAGCGAAGACAAGCGGGCCGAGGCCGAGCTGATTCGCGAGTGCATTGCAGGTGAGAGGAGCGCACAAGAGCGCTTCTATCGAACCTACTGCCGTCCTGTAGCTGCCAACCTCTATAGAGTCCTCGGTGACCGCAACGATCTAGACGATCTTGTGCAAGAAGTCTTTGTGATCGCGTTTCGCGGTCTTCCCAAGTTTCGCCAGGAAGCCCGGATCTCAACCTGGCTGTATCGTATTTGTGTGAACGTAGCCCTCGGGCGGATTCGCACCAAAACCCGGCGCCCACCGCCAATTCTCAAGGCTGATCCGGTGGAAGGAGATGTTCGAATCTCGCCAGATAGCCCGCAGACGCTCCTCGAGCGCGAGGAAAGCAAAGCCAAGGTCTATCGAATCTTGGAGCAAATCTCGGCGAAAAAGCGGATTGTGCTCTATCTGCACGAAATCGAGGGCCACGACCTCAAAGAGATTGCCTATCTCGTCGGGGCCAATCCGGTCACGATTCGAACTCGCCTGTTTTACGGGCGCAAAGAGTTCTACAAGCTTCTCGCGGAGGACGACGCATGAGTCTTCTTCGATCACGAGGGCACATCGCCGCCGAGCAGCTCGCGGATCTCTGCCGAGGCAAGCTCGAGGGCCCCAAAGCGGCAAGGGTTCGTTCCCACATTGATTCCTGCGATCGCTGCGCCCGGGCCGAGAAACGCGTGGCAGCTGGCTTGGTCAGCATGGCTGACATTGCCGATACGCCTGTACCCGACCTTGGCTGGGACCATATTGGCGCCCGTATCTATTGGAGCACCTCGTCGGAGCGGCGAGCGAAAGAGCGTGGCCCGGGCTCAAGACGCATTCTTTGGGCCGTTGGCGGCGCCAGTGTGGCGGCAATGGCAGGAGCTGCTCTACTTATAGGGGGCGGAGTTTTAGGAGGCGATAGCGCCAGCCTTAATACCCAGATTGCCTGGCCAGAGTCGGCACCTTCTAAAATCGGTCCTTCTGAGTTTGTCTCTGCCACCGCAGCGGCCGCCAATCCAGAGCAGATTCCCGGTGCCATCGTCTTTGCCCAGGGCCCCGTTGAAACTGCCGGCGGCAGGCTCAAATTAGAGGCGCCCGTGCATGCCGGCACCGAATATCGAACCGGGGCAGGGCGCCTAGTCGTGCAATTTGGGGAAAGTAGCGCCTTTCGGGTGGCCCCCAATAGCAAGCTTGTGATTGAGCGGCTCGACTCCAAGCGGATTGCCTTGCGCATCGACGGGCGAGTGGATGTCGATATTACCAGGCGTCTCCCAGGCCAGGAATTTGTTGTCATTGCTGGCAAGCATGAAGTGCAGGTCCGGGGCACGGCATTTCGCGTCGACTATAACGAGGGCGATTTAGGCGTGCAGTGCATCCGCGGCAAGGTCGTCGTGACGGATGGTGGTCATGGAGTGCACGTTCCGGCCGGTCAGCGCTTCGAGATCCTCCGGGATGCGCTGGGGGATGCTGCGCTGCGGGCCCTGCCAATTGACGGTCCCGCACTTGAGGCCTTGGGGCAGGCCATGGAAATGCCCATGCTCGCCACTTGGGATCCCAAGTGGGCCCTCAACGCATCGACTGCCTTTATCGAGGTCGCTGGAGATCCGGGGCAGAGTATTGCGGTGGACGGAAGCTTTGTCGCCAACGGCGCCTTTGCTCTGCGCACGTCGATCGGCCAGCATGAAGTGGCCTTGGTGGACCGAGATGGCGGCATTGGCCAGAGCCGACCGTGGAATGCGGTCGCCGGCCAGCGAACCCTAGCCAGTCTGCCAACGCCCACCAGGCCTGCCCAGGCTGGACGGGCTGAGCGCAAGCGCCAGCTCCTCACGGCGATGGCCAATTCGAAGCGTGCAAGCCAGTGCCTCGCGAGACTCGCGAAGCAGGGGCTTCTCAGTGGGGCCTATCTGGTGCTTGAGGTCGGCGTGAATGCGGATGGCAGCCAAAACCATCTAAACTTGCTGGATTCCAATCTGAGCCCCTCAATTCAGTCCTGTTTGCGAGATGTCGTCGATGCCGAACAGCTCCCAGAGGGATCCGCTGCGAGCTTCCGCTTCCGACTTTCGTACTGAATTCGCATTTAGTGCACACAAGCCTTGTGCTTTGGGAGCCCGAAATGGGAATAGAGCTTCCACCGGGGAACGACTCCGGCACTCACCGAGGGAGACCTCGGTGGCTCTTTGAAAATAGAAGATTCGAAAGCGGTAGAGGCCAGTTCGCTGGTCACTACATTGTTAAGTTGGTTACGTACCTTCTTTGACGAGGTCCCTTTCTCAACCGGCTTCCAGCTGGAAAAGAAAAAAGACTCTCCCAAAGAAAACTGAGAAAAGCTCTTGCTTCCCAACTTCGAATCCTCTAGATTCCCGCTCCGCAAGACAGGCAGCGACCCACACTGAGAACTTCTCAGGCAAGTCGAAAGAGTCAAGCAAGCGTCGATCTTTGAAAACTGAATAGCGAGAGTTATAGAAAAACTGAACGTGTAATCACACTCGTTTGTTCACTTGGAGCAATCCTTGGGAGCGAGCGAATGTAAAAATTCGGAACAATCTACTTCGTGTCCGTTCTGCGATTCACAAGCTACGGTGAGTGAGTTGCAGACCTAAGAAGTAGAGTCAGATGATAGTCG